>Ga0307512_10000280_pt1 | contig 73580 bp, 87 predicted proteins | sample 14_EM_MG_FD_200267 | JGI IMG/M metagenome (GOLD analysis project Ga0307512, IMG submission 200267) | Populus trichocarpa ectomycorrhiza microbial communities from riparian zone in the Pacific Northwest, United States - 14_EM | ecosystem: Host-associated > Plants > Roots > Unclassified | place... | reverse complement strand
TTACCCCGGAACACACGTCCGAAATTTTTTGTTCATCCTTTGCTTGGCGGCCTGTGGACCGCTAGACCCTTGCGAAAGACCCACTTCTAAGTTCTAGAGGTTTTGATCCCGCTCCCATCTAACCCACACCTGACGTCAGATTTATCGTCACCCAACACCCTTACTACTCCACACGATCTGATTGGAGCGTTCCTGATCGCCAGCCTAATCTTACATAGACTGGTGTGAGTCACTGGTCATGCGTGTCATGACGTAGCTTGTTTGGCAAAGGCTTGTGAAACAAATAAAGTTATAAACGCTTCAACGCGAGTGTTTGGGTTTTGACGTGGCACGCCTCGCCGACGGCTAACGAGTATGTCCGTTCAGCGACGTGTCACCTTCGGCGTGTCGATGCTTTGGATCCCGCATGTCGCACTGATCCACTTCATCTACTATGTCTTGCTCTCTCCCCAGCAATATGCAGACAAGAATGTGTTTTGGATGTTTGGAACGTTTATACGTGTTCTCGTCGGAGAAAAAACAGTGAATGCTGCCGTGAAATTCATGTGGATCGTTCACGTGTTTGAGGCTGCATATACCGTACTCCTTGCGAGGCGGTATGAAACGACCTTTCTTGTTGGGGTACGTCTTCTCATTCACCGGACAAAGAAAAGGAAAAAATTAACTGGGCCCCTGGACTACTAGCTATTGTATGTGCTTGCTACGCTCCTATTCGGGAGACCTGGGTGGGAAGAACTTTCGAACAGGGTCCAAGAGTCCTTAGCACAAAGCATGAAAGTAGCTTAACTATGGGTACCTAGAAGATTCCCCCACGGGTTTTGGAGAACGATGATGCCTTCGCGTTCTGCGCTGTGGGGTTCCTGAATGCCACGATTGTCCCTGATGAAATATTCGAATCAGTGCCTACCCAGACTGGCAGAGTCGTTCGTACCAAGGTTTACTCCGAGGGCAGACTGCCCCTTGTCATCCTGAACACGCTGTGACTGTAGGTAACTGACGAGAGTGTCATTCAGGTCCCGCCACGTCCTTTCCGTCTTGATTTGGTGACCCAACACGAACGACGCGCCGCTCGACGACGGGGACAGCGACTCGACGACGATGTGGTGTGGCCGGAATGTGTTCAACTCTTCTCGATAGGAAATGATGTCTTGGACTTCGGAATCATCGTGCTTGACGATCCAGTAGTACATCATAATGGTTTGCACGTCCTTGCACGCCAATCCCAAGTTTGACAGCTTGGGGGCGACGCCAGCTGCAATTGCATTTCAATCGCCGACTCGCGTATGGTTGCACCGCGGTTGATAGATACATCTCCCTCTAGTACGCGTTTTGAGGGAGATTTGGCAAATCCAGTGTAATAGATACTACTCCATAGTCCAACCTTCAAGAAATCGAAATATTCCCACCACTGGCGTCTTTCCAACTTGGCTTATCTGAGAACCACGTGACTTCACACACTCACAAACGTCCTCTTTGGTTTGAACAGGACACCAATCTTGCGCTCCCGTACACCGACTACCACCCTGAGCATCGTTTATTACCAAAGGATCGTCTGCCACTATCGCGTATAATGGTGCTGCATGGCTTCCAAGCTTGATCACGACAAACCACTTCCCACCCTTCCTAAGAGACATGACGCCCCAAAGCTCACCACCCTCTCCATCGAAGCGCGAAACCACACCCGGAGAATCATCCTCCGCGCCATTGAGGAGGAATCTTCAACAACACCAGGAAACGATTGGAACAACGAGAAGGATGTATGGACTGACCGGATATTGGACGCGCTCGATTCCCTGGGAGACGGTATCGCGAACGGTGGTTGGATCGTAGGCGCAAATCGGTCGAGACGGGTTTCCACTCAACGTAAACTAATTCTGAGGGATACTAAGGAAGGAACGACGACTGCCGACGCTGTCACGGAGCCCAAGAGCATCGCAGTCTCAGATGTACCAGAACCCACTGTTGATCTCCCCCCGCCTAAACCTCCGGCTAGCATGGCCATGGAACAGATATCGCTTTGGCTATCGAAGGCTTTACTACCTTCTCCGAAGCCCTACGCTAAACATCTCCTGCTCACCGTCACCGCCTATGGCCACGTTCCGGACAACGTCTCCGACTTCGAACTTATCCCCTCTGCCGTCGGATGCACCTTTTCTTCGTCCCGGTTCATGTTACCCCACCCTATATTGTCTTCGGAAAACGCCGAGCACGAGGAGGGAATTGTCTTGTACGGGTTGGATGAGTGGGACGGTTAGTTTGGTTCAAGTTGATTTGATTCTCGTGTTCGACTGAATTGTCTTCCATCTTAGCCAGCGCGGAGTACTCTGACGAAAACCCAATCAAGATCGTTGGTGGGAATTTCTTGCTGAAAGGTGTCGCATCCGCTTCGCAGCACGCGGCACTTTGTAAAGTTCTCCGCCTTTCCGTTTACATCTACCTTTCCGTTGTTATTGAACAACATCTCTTTTCCGACTCGCACGTCAAGCTCAGCATCCCGAAGGTCCGCCCTCGTCCTGCACCGCTGCCGATAAAATACTCGAGCGACCATTCTAGAACCCCTCACGCTGGCGAGAGATCATCAGATCGGAGCCCTCAACCAAGCGTTTGGGGCTTTCTCTCCAAGAAAACCGAGGGTCTATTGAACCGCGCCGCGGGGCTCGCCAGACGTAATTCCTTGGATGTTGGTAGGACAACAAGAGACACAGCACGACGATCGATGGATAATCCCCACCCGAGGGGTAGGCGGTTTTCCTTCCTTGCTGATAACCTCCCGTGGCAGACCAAGGCAGCCAAAGAGACGGAGCAGCATGCGAAGGATCGCCCCTTCCGGGTTATTGTTACCCGCATCGAAGGATTCCAGGATTTGCTTTCTACGACTGCTGGAACTAATTTCCCACCACCGCCCCTCCTGCAGTCCTTGGCCGAGAAGGAGGGTATAGATCCGACTCGCAGGCTTAATCCTGATGAGCGAATAAGGTTACATTACCTACTCGGCTGGGAGGGGCGTGATTCGCAAGGAAAGGGGATGGTTGGAATTCGCGGTTTTGTAAGGCAACAGGAATTCTGTATCCTTTATTCAGAACACGTTTCACCTACTCCCGTTTCCCGGGCACCGTCCGTTACGTCCACAAGTTCGGAAGCTTCCGCAGCAAACTCCTCGTCCTTATCCCTGGCTAGCGCGCCCGACCAGCCGGCCCCTACGCCTGTCCCCATGTTATGTGGTGGTCGTCGCAGATGGATGCGGTTCCGGTATTATTCCCGAGAGAGTGGTGCAGACAAGACCCTTGGCGGGATGATCATGAGGATGGCCACCACAGCCGAGGATCAGTGCGGGAACACTGGGTGTCAATCAAAACGGAGTCAGCACGAGCTACATTTCATCCACGCAGGAACGCAGGTCACCGTGAATATCAATGCTCTCGAAGAGGTTGCCGATGAAGAGCGGATTGGTATGTGGCAGAGTTGTGTGGAATGCTCTGCGAAAACGGAGACGGTGAAGATGAGCGATGGAACCTTGTAAGAAAATCCCACCATTTCCCACGCAATTTGCGGCTTACAGTCTATTCTCGCAGCTTACTTTCATTTGGAAAGTTCTTGGAGCTCCTTGTATATTCCCACTCTTTCCATATCATCACCCCTCCGCTATGTGAACACACTGGACCTACCGCGGGGAGCAAGGCGGACACTGCTCCATCGCGCCCTGGTCTCAATATCGCTCGCCATTTCACGTATAGGACTCACCGAGTCACCTTCACCCTAGCTGCCATCGAGGAAATTTATAACATCCAGGTTCCTCACGTGCAGTTCGTGCATGGTGCTCATGTGTCAGAGGAGGCAAAACCAATTGCAGGTGCACCAACGACCTCACCACAATGCACCAACCCTGGAGAGGCTGAAACCGGTGACGCGAAGAGGATGTTGAAAAGGGAAATGAGGACTTGGTGGCACACGTTGTCGGAACGGATAGACAACCTTGCAAGTCATCCCCATTTGTATGGTTCACCTGACGTATGATTAATCGAACTCGTTTAATTCAGGAACAAATATTCCAAGACGACACAGAACCAGCAGCACCTATGAAAACCCTCCCACGTCTACCTTCGTCGGATGATCCCGACGAAGGAGATGAAGAAACAGAATCAAGTCACAGCTCCCAGGCGACACCGAAAGTTGCGCAGTCAGCCCTACCCAGTTCCTCCTCTATCACGCAGGAATCAGAAACAGGAGCGGACTCGACCGAACGCACTCCACGCATTCCTACAAAGTCCTTGCCTTCCCTTCCTGTCGACGAATCCGACCACGAAATACCTTCTCCTGACGATGCTGCTCCAGCTATCCTTAAAAGACCGGCCTCTCCACCCCCTTCGCACCCTCCGAGCGAGAGAAGCAATAGCAAGCTTTCTGCTAAGTCGGCCTCTTCGGCCTCCACACGGTCGCTTCCAACGATACCCCATAGCGAGGAGATGCTACGACTCCTTCAGAACCTCAGGGAGGATTTCCAGCGAGAAGAACATTCGCTGTACTCTATCCTCGCGAAGACACCTAATGAATGCCTGAACGATGTAAGACATGCCTACAAGACTTCAGCGAAGGGAGCTGTCAAGAGGATGACGGCATGGGAGGCAAAGCATTGTGCAAGAGGTACAAAGGTCACGTCGCCTTATCCGGAAGACCCAATCTGGTGGACAAATGGGAACCATGTTATCCCTGGGAGTAATATCCTCATCAACGAGGGCGATTGGGGAAGCATGATCGCGTTCACTTTGAGGTACGTGGAATCTTTCTCCCATGTTTCGCTTTGAGACTGAAGGGCCTGTGCAGCTCTGGAGATTATTTGGCTGAGCTCGCCAGTATGTCGGCAGGCAGGAAGATGACACTGGACCAACCGACAACCCCACAAACGCCGATTAGTCGCCCTTCGTTATTCTCCAGGTCTTCATACCGACTCTTTGGACCCTCACGCCAGCAACCAGACCCTGACGATGGACGCGCGATATGGGAAGAACCGGAAGTCTACTCGGCCGTTATCAGCCGGAAGGAGCATCCTCGAGACCCATCCTCACTTCTCTCGATAAGGGACGTTCTGCGCAAGGCTCCTGTAGATACTGCTACCATCCTAACTACCTCACGACTGGCGGGTGCAGGTTTATCTAAGGCGGGTATGCCCCCTTCAGCGTGGTCGAAACCAGCGGTAGAGCTCAACACCCAGCCAGCCGATGGCGAAGTCGTACCACCAGAGCACGATGGAATGGCCGGACAGATACTCCACGAGGAAGTCGCTGCAGATGATGGAGGGTTGAGTCGTAATAATACGATCACGGAGGCCACCTACGGTACTTCGACTTCCAATTCTTCTGTTTTCGAGAGCAAGATCCGGGGGGGAAAGGCTTCCTCAATTCTATCGTCCGTCAAGAATGATGACGTCAACGAGAAGATCGGAGAAAACAACGAATCTTCTACCAATAGGGGCTCAGGTGCAACGACGAGTGAGCAAGGGGGTGACCATCCTCCTGAACACCCCCAAAAATTCACGAGGTCTGAGACGTCAGCACACCCTACAAGGTCCGGCTTCTCCAATGGCATTGCACTCGTAATGAAGCAGATCTTGAGTACTGGCGAATCCACTCCCCCTCCCGTTCCGCACAAGAACCATCACGGTCTCCTATCACTCGAACCTGCGGCAACCGATGATCGGCCGCACATTAAGTACGACTGGACGGTCGGGAAGCGGTTGAAGTTCAGCTGCACGGTTTACTACGCCAAGCGATTTGATCTATTGAGGAAGGGGTGTGGTATCGAGGCGACGTACTTGAAGAGCATCGAAAAGAGTGCCAACTGGCAGGCGGAGGGAGGGAAGAGCAGGTCAAACTTCTGGAAGACAGCGGACGATAGGTTTATCATCAAGACGCTCGTCGATGCGTGGAACGTTGCCGATCTGTGAGTCAAAAGTTTGCCCTGGTGTCGACCTCCGTCGCTCAAGTACGTACAGACAGGTTTTGATTGAATTGGGGCCATCTTACTTCAAGTACATGGAGTCCACTGCCAACAACCCCACTGTCCTCGCGAAACTCTTGGGGTTCTACACGATTGAGATCAGGAACCTCGAGAGCGGGACGGTTCAGGCGAAGGCTGACTTGCTCGTCATGGAGAACCTTTTCTTCGATAAGAAGATCGTGAAGACATTCGACCTGAAGGGAATTCAAGGGCGTAAAGTCAAGGCCACGACATCAGGAACTTCTACTACCAAGCCACTTTTCGATGGTGATTGGATCGAAGGTGGGATTGTTTGACATATTTTAAAAACTTTACTCATGGGCACACTCAGGTCAACAACGGGCTCTGACGTTATTACACCCCCACTCGAAGCTGGTTCTCCAGGAGGCGATCAAGAGCGACTCGGAGTTCCTCTCGAAATCGAACATCATGGATTACTCACTTTTGTTGGGAATTGACGCCGAGAAGAAACAGATCGCCTGCGGATTGGTTGACACCATCGGTGAGCTGACAATAGATCCAAATCGAAGAACCTCAGCCTCCTTTCTCTAACGTTTCGTGGGATAGGGAGCTATACTTTCGCTAAGACGTTGGAGTATAAGGCGAAACAGAACCTCAAGTCCGGGAAGGAGGTGACGGTCATCCCTCCAAACGAATACCAAGCGCGCTTCGTGAATGCCATGGATGGGTATTTCTTGGCTTGTCCTGGTAGGTCGAAACCCACCTCTGGAAGTTGGGGGGAGGTTTGACAATTCAACAGACAAGTGGTCGAGAGCTCCAGATGACAAGAGCGACTACAGCGACCCCAACATGCTTCGAAGCGTGCTTTGAGACTATGGTGATGATCGGATTATTTATTGGACGTTCATGTTACGCTCGCTTGCCATACCCTCAGTCCACCACGCAACCCCGAGGCGAGCGAACTTGTAGATATTCGACTTGAATGTATGTACCTTGATATATGGCACACGACGAATGATGTGCGCAATGTATATTGTTTTCGCTTCTACATTTCTCCGCACTCTGGAACGTAGTTATCACCGCGTGCGTCCTAAATTGTGGGAAACGGTTACCTACCCACGACCTTGACAACAAGTTTTGGCCGGTTATTTGGACCGGTTGGAACATTCTCGATTTTCCGCAATGTGAGGATTCCATCAATCACTTTACCAAAAACTACGTGTTTCCCATCCAAGAAATCACATTTTGCCGTGGTGATGAAGAACTGGAAGATAGATGAGAACTACTTCGGACAAGAGCTATACCACGAAATTCACCTGGGATCCGTTGGTGTTTGGGCCAGAATTTGCCTGGACGACGCTGAGAAAGAAAGAATCCTGACCAATAAATCCTTACCATTGACAAGAGCCCAGGGGATGTGTGCTTCTCTTTGAAATTCTCATCCTTCGCCACTGGTCAGTGTTGCGGGCCGGGGGTAGAGGGAGCTAGGCTCACAGGGAATTTTTCGCCGTAGATAGAGAACGAACCAGTGCCGTCTCCTTTGGTGAAATCACCACCTGTAAATCCCAGCGGATCAGGGAACGAGCTCAAAAAATGTCCTTCCCGATCGACTTACCCTGGCACATGAAATTTGGGATACTACAACCAGTGCAGATGCGGGATCAACATATGAGCGGATGTGAATGCGCACACTGCTCACACTCTTTGGTTGCATAAGTGATTTGAAAGGGATAGTAACCAGGTATGGACAGCTTTACCTGTGGAAAATCGCGCCCTTGTATCCTTGCGGACGCGAATTTACCCTACATTCAAATAAGCTGATTCCGTAGGAAAGACATAAGACGAAGTCTCACCTGTATTCTCCTGTGCATAACTGCCTGAAGTTTTCTGCCGTCCTAGTGGAATATGTAAAATGATCAATCTGCGCCGGCTGATGGTCAGAAGGTCGTACTTAGGCACAATATCGCTGAAAAGCTCCATCTTGAGACGACCAGCTGGTGTCTCGCCGATATTGATGTCCATGAAGACTATCGGGCGTGTGGTGTCATTGTTGGAACTCATAGTGGACGATGGTGGTAGGAAAATCTAGACAGAACTCAAATGATGAGCGCTCTGAGCATGCGGCGCGCGGGACTTGGACGTTCCGAACGTCGGTGGCTGAACATTCTTGACCTCGTACCTCAACCATGTCTTACTTCCTTCCTCACCTCCCCTCTGGCTGGCACGTCGACGAGGCTATCAAGTCCGAGGAAGACAGGGTCGTGGTCATCCGGTTTGGCCACGATTGGGATCCCCAATGCATGACTATGGATGAGACTCTCTATGGGGTGGCGGAGAAAGTGCAGAACTTTGCTGTGATCTATCTGTGCGATATCACCCAGGTTCCAGACTTCAATAAGGTCAGTAAGCCTCGTTCTATGTTCCTAATTATCGAGTCCCCTAAGGCGCGTCAATTGGCAGATGTACGAGTTGTATGATCCATGCACAGTCATGTTTTTCTATCGGTGCGTATTCACCACTTCGTTTCCGTTGAAAACTGGCCCTGAACCCGCTCACAGGAACAAACATATCATGATTGATCTCGGTACCGGAAACAACAACAAGATGTGAGCAACCTCCGCCTCGAATCGAAGTCACGCTTCTCATCCACGACCCTTTCAGTAACTGGCCCATGGACAACAAGCAAGAGGTATACAGTTCACTCATGAGAGTGTATGTAAGACTTACGTGCTCTTAGTTGATCGATATAATCGAGACCGTCTACCGCGGTGCGTCCAAGGGACGAGGTCTTGTTGTATCACCTAAAGGTATAGCATACAATATTCTTTCCCTCCTGCTACCCTTCTCATAAACCACCCTAGACTACTCCACCCGCTACCGATACTAATCGTTCGGCTATCTGTCTGCGGGGATCTCCTAATTCTGCACGGAGTATCGCCCATCACCCGAAATGACAATGAGAGGGGTTCTGCTGTTGAGAATTCGCACCAACTATTGTACACAATTGACACATTTCAGCGCAGAAACATGGTGGTCACGCACAATATTTGAGCCCGGTGTGAAGCTCGTGGTACCGGCCGTTGGGCATTCAAGCGACGGGAATGGGGATCTGCTTCTTCTCCTCAAGGGTGAGGTTCTCGAGAGCCTCGTGGAAGCTCTCATTGTCGGAATCCTGCTCTTCCACTTCTTCTGCTTCATCGTCGTCGTCTTGTTCACTTTCGTAATCTTCGTAATCGAGCTTCCATCGGATGAATGTGAGAACGTGGTATACTACGAGGGGATTTAAGCACATACAGGGTCGTATATAACCCTGATAATCAGGCTGCAGCTAGGACACGTAGCGATGTCCTCATAATCCCTAAGCTGGGCCTTAGAGATCTCGAAGCGATCGCCACAGGGACACGGGTAGTGAAATACTTTCTTGACGTTGTCCCACGTCATGTCCTCGATTTCTATCTCGTCGTAGTATGCACCCATTCTAGCTCAGGCGACTTCTGTATGGGGAGGAGATGGAGGTGGCTGAGGCAGGAGAAATTTCAGTCGGGATGACTCTAGATCACGTGAGAAAACGGATCAAGCAAGAGGCGGCCGCTGAGCGCTTGAGCCGACGAGGCGAAGCATAGCCAAACCACGGGTTACAATGGTACAAAAAATTACAACGGCAGCCAACTCGATACACCTTGATAACATACACCGGGTATTCCGTCGTTAATTGCAACTGGAACAATTCCCTCCGTTCGAGGCGAGGACGCTCTTGGTGTCCTTTGCCTCAGGCACGTCAATTGCAGGGTTGATCTTAAAGAAGCTCTGTGGGCGGAACGAGACCTTCAAGTTCTCAACCGGCATCCTAAGTTGCACATCAGCGCTGATCTCAAACACCAAACTCGTGTCAATCTCACACAGGGAAGTCCTCAGGGCGGGGGATATGTGTCACACCTGCACATTAAAAATCGGTTTGAACACGAGAACCGGTTGCGTCGCGTTTCGACTCACCAATGGTTAAGAATAGTAAAATGTCTTCGTTCTCAACGCTGGCCTCTCCCTCGACCCATTTTCCAATAGAATCGTCTACTTCACCACGACTCTGTGGGACATACTTGCCGGCAGGCCACAATCTCTCAGTGCCTTTCTCGGTCTCCTTGTCCTTGACCACCCACAGGGGCTTGGACGCGAACTTTGCCCTCTGAGCCACCCAACTACCCTCCTTGGCAAGGAGGGGAATCGCCCCCCCTTTGAGATGGACCCTATAACCTGTATGCTCGCCAGAAGCGTAATGCTTGTTGCTGGTATTGATGATCTTCCATCGTCTGTCGGCTGCCCAATCATAGTCACGGGACCCTTCCACCTTGAGGATTTGCTCCTTGGTCGTGAACGCGTTGCCGGCGAAGTTCTCCGGCGACCCAACAGGGGCTGGGGATGGAACTACGTCCGTCTCAAGGACGCTGTTCGCAAGCCCATCAACCATCGGGTCGACTCGCAACGAGAAGATGTGCTGGTGATACTGGGCATTAACTCTCGGTGCGACGGTGGTCCCATAAGGGTTAGGTTCGTTTTCGCTCGCGACATAGGTTTGCAAGATCCCAGTCAGTTTAGTCTCGGAGTCAATGGTGCCGTCTTGGTAGAAGTGGTAGTCCCAAACGTATTCTGCGGTGTTCTACATTTAGCCATAAACAAAAGATAGGAGCGCTGAGTGATTACCGTAGTTAGCCAGCGTGCACACCATGCTGATAACGAGGCGCCTGGCACGAGTGGTCTTCGAGCGTCCGCCAGTTCGATAGTCACTATGCTTCCAGAGGATTCCGGCGTCTTCTTCGTGGATGCAGATCACGTTCTTGATTGTAACTGCCTGACCGCTGTGGCTGACATACGCCCCGGGCTGTCATCTGATCAGATACTATCGCCATACGTTCAAACATTAACGGACCAAGTAGTGAATCTGCCCTAAGCAATCACACCCGAGCGCAAGTTCGTTCGCCATTGTCCCCAACCCATATTCGCCACTGACCCGATCAACGAAGTTTGATTAAAATAAAAAAAGGAGCAGTGGAGGAGGCTCACACATCAAACGCGAACTTGCGCGCGTGGGGGTGTTCAGGCGCCGCGTATGGAACGACCATCTCCGCCAGGGAAAGGCGGTAGAAGATCGGTCTAATGACTCCGTCATCGTTGTATGTGATTGCCGAGAGCGCAATACCCTCTCTGTGACTGAACGCTTTGATGGGCTCAGTGTTGTCGCTGACAATTGTCACAGGTGACTTGCTTGCTCACAGATGTGCATTTTCCACTTCTGCCACTCGAGCTCGTTGTTGTTCATCTTGAAACTGACACCTTCGGGTTGAACGATATGAAGGGGCTTCAAATCATCCCGAACCTTGAAGTTTTTCTCATTTTCGGAGATGAGGTCGGGGAGGAAATCAAATCTCCCGGTTGGGGGTGGGATACGCTCTCGATTGGAGTGATCTAGCGCCACGACGTCTAACGGGTGAGGAGCTGTTGTGGTCGCAGATAGTTTATGTTCTTTTTCCTCTTTATCGACATATGCGTAGTGAGCAGGGAAGTCAATGTGTATGACTTTCTCGGTCGCACTATCAACAATTGGGATAAAGTCCTGCAAGGAAAAACAACCATGAACGTGGGATTCTTGAGATCGGGCTTGCCGCTTACCAGAGGGTGAGCATAAAGGTTCTCATGTTCCGAATACCGGGCGAAACATAATCCTTGCTGGATTCTGGCGGTGAGTGGGAACCTTTCGTCATACCCAATTGCCCAGCCATCTGCGAAGATCTGGTGGGGCTCGACGCCTATGGAACATTAAATTCGGTGGACAGGTTTACGGAAGCGGGTTCATCACTCACCGACTTCCTTCGCCAGCCTCTGAATTTCACGGTCCGCCTGTATAATCTTCTCGCACTTTAAAAGTTCCTCAGGCGAAATTTGTGGCTGTGAGCCAGCGGGAAGCTTTTCGACACTTCCTACAGTCCATCCAGTTTCACTCAAGGTCAGGATTAAGTTGTATGCGTAGCTGAGGAATATGCCGAATTAGTATGAAGGGTTATGATGCTCTGCAGGTTACACACCCAGTCAGTAGATCGATGAACTATCTCTAAATGTCAACCGCGGATCTTGGGATAGATAGCGTTTGAGAAGGATACTCACATCAACTTCTGCCTTGCGTGGGAGTTCACCAGGGTGCACCTCCGGCTGCTGACCGGTGACGAGGGGAATCCCCAGATATGCAAGAACTTGTTTCTTCGGAGGCGGCAAGAGATTACAAACAATGAATCTCAGGGCCTTGATAGATAGTTTCTCGGCGGCGTAGAGTTGAACGGCACGAGAAGCAGCGACGATCTGCCAGAAGAAAGATCAGCGATCGTCGTTTCCGTTCCTTCTACGGTCTGTACGATACCTCATCTGCATCAAGAGGGTCCAACGGATGAGAGTGTTTCTTCAGAGGCGATGGCGAAGCTTTCGATGCTGTCCCGTAAACCTTGTCGGTCATCGTGCTAGTGGTGAAAGAGGAAGGTCGAGTAGTCTCGGGAAGGTTTTGTGGCACCGTTTTGGCCCGAACAGGCCTGCCGTATATGTACTCTAGCCGCTCCTATCTCTGTTGAATGCGGATATTGTCGAGCGCCGTTGAATGGCCGATAACGGTAATGGTGCCGATCCTTCCGGTCCGATTCCGTTGAGCTCCCTCAGTGGGTCGGATCCCAAGGTCAAAAGTCAAAGTTATTTCTTAGCGGTTCTTCTCGTTCCATAAGTTTATTCCGCTGGCTCTCTTACAGCTCCTCACGCGTCACGGGTGAGGTAGGAGCACAGCCCAATAGCGCGTCCTTCCGACGACCTTCCTGATTGCCGTGTGCCAGGGCCTAAGCAACCGATTCGGCCCCCTACAACACCCTTGGATGGGAATCCCAGGAGAGTTCTTTAGGATCTCTTCTTGGGCCGTCACTCTGCCGTTGCGCAGCCCAACTCGGTTACCCAGGTACCCTGCAACTAAGTACCGCCGCAGTTCGAAAATAAACTCGTCTAAATGGCCACCAAATAGAGTCCTGTAGGGACCAATTCCGGGAGGCTGTGTCGATGTCAGGCCGTCTTCGCTTCCAACCTCAGTTATCCTTCTGCCTTCCCCACAGTGGGCGGTCCAAGCCGAACATGACGGAGACGCTTAGAGTATGACGGGCGGCATCAAGGCACACGTGACGTGACTCTTCCATTTCATTTGACTGGAAATTCCACAGTGGAAAAACCTCCTTTTGAGCGCTTGTCCCCAATTAGAACTCCAGCGTGTCACGCCCTCTGTTGGTCGGCACGGGTTTACTTCCCTAAGGTTACAGAGTGGGGCGAAGGCTCGCAGAAACCGCTGCTGAACGACTACAGGCTATACGCCGACCATTAGGGTCCTCCAAAGTTTGCATGTCATCGATCGTGAAAATCGGGTGCAGACGCGTGCCGAGAGTAGTCAAGAATAACCTCTTTCGTTCTTACGCCTCATTGACTACTCACTCAAATGATTACGACGGTGAGTACTCATTGGGCGGAGCATTTACCCCCACTCACAGCAACGGGCAGTTTGCATCATCGGCGGGGGTCATGCTGGCTGCGAGGCCGCGGCGGGCGCTGCGAGGTCAGGAGCCCGAACCATATTGCTTACTCAGAAGCTCGAAACCGTCGGAGAGCTTTCGTGCAATCCTTCCATGGGCGGCGTAGGAAAAGGAACACTGATACGAGAGGTTGATGCTATGGATGGTCTCTGCGGACGGATCTCAGGTACCTTCGCTTATCCCTCCCCTTCGCCATAGCACACCCCGGACTGATGCCTCACAGACAAGGCTGGAATCCAGTTTCAAATTCTTAATCGCTCAAAGGGCGCTGCCGTCTGGGTATGCAACGTGTTTTTGGTCAACCCGAGTATCGGGTTAACACGAGTCTTCAGGGTCCCCGAGCACAGATAGACCGGAAATTATACAAGCATCACATGCAGGAAACCTTGTTCAACTATCCGAACCTTGATGTTCGTGCGGGAAGCGTTTTTGATCTGGTTCTGGACCACACGGCGTCTTCTACCGGCCCTGCTGGTCCGACTCTTGCGGTTCGTGGTGTCAGACTTGGTAATAAGCTACTGTTTGCCTTCCAGACATTTGGATTAACCACATGGCTCTCTAGATACCGGAGATGTTGTCAGGTGTAAATCGGTTGTTATCTGCACAGGCACTTTCCTATCCGGGGAGATCCACATCGGTGGAGTAGATTAACCCAAGCCAGTGATTGTAGCTGACTAGGCGCGAAGGCCTCAAACGATTCCCAGCTGGCCGCATGGGTGAATCACCCTCAATTGGCTTGTCGGCTTCGTTAAGGTCTGCTGGTTTTAAGCTTGGTCGACTCCAAACGGGAACTCCCGCACGACTTTACAAACAAACCATTGACTTCGATCAACTCGCCGTGCAACGAGGCGACGATTCCCCTACCCCGTTCAGTTACCTCAACACTACTGTAGATAATGCAGTACGCCATGCAACTCGAGCGACGTCCTCATCAACTCATTGCCCTTCGCTTCATTTCAGAACAATCAAGTTCATTGTTACCAAACTTTCACTAACCCTAAAACACATCAAATAATCAAAGATAGCCTTCACAGGAGCGTTCACATTCAAGAAACCAGGAAGGGTTCGGAATTTGAAACGTCACTCCTCCATCCACTTCACTCAATCAAGTGCACAGGTCCACGGTATTGCCCGTCTTTAGAAGCAAAAGTTCTTCGTTTTGGACACAAGGAACGCCACACAGTGTGGCTAGAACCGGAAGGATATGACTCCGGTGAATTTCTTCATCACACCACAACCGCGCTGAACTTCCATTTAATCCTCCTATATGCCTAGATCTCATCTACCCCAACGGCATCTCGAACAGCATGCCCGAGGACGTGCAAGAGAGTATTATTAGGAGCATTCCAGGTCTCACACATGCTGAGATGGCTCGACCAGCATACGGCGTTGAGTATGATCACATAGATCCCAGAGAACTCACTCGTGAGTGGTCACCGCATCATCGCTTGACCGGAAGGCAAACTATTTCTTCCGACAGCAACTCTACAGACCAAAAGGATCAGGGTTCGTCGCAGAATTCACCAGCTCTACGCAACCATCTTACTTTTATGCGTCGCGCATTAGGGGCTATTCCTTGCGGGTCAGATAAATGGTCAAGTTTATCCCCGTTTCCGCCGTTCATGACGTCTGATATCCGACCTATTAGGTACTACCGGTTACGAAGAAGCCGCCGCTCAGGGCGCTGTGGCTGGCATTAACGCTGGATTACACGCACTCCACCTGAGTCCCATGACCATCACTCGTGCCGAAGGCTACATTGGTGTGATGATCGATGATTTGATTGTCAAAGGCGCTGAAGAACCATGTAATGCGACCCGTCTGGCTCGGTGAATCGACCGAGGTCGTGGCTAACGACCTACTTAATCCTCCAGATCGAATGTTCACGTCCCGCTCGGAGTACAGGATGACCATTCGAAGCGATAATGCGGACTTACGGCTGACAGAGAAGGGTGAGCGCCAACTTATGTTCCCCTTGGCATGTTTTCTTTCCTTATCGGCCTAATCGCTTAATAACGAGAGTGATGCAAGGGCTGACGATGTTTTGTTTTAGCTCGAAAAGCGGGTGTAATCTCTGATTATCGCTGGAACCTGCTGATATCCACCGCTTCCGAAATGGAACGCGCGCGAGGCTTACTCAGATCAGTGGCCTTGAGCCCTCAGGCACGTTTCCACTTTCGTTCATCCCATGGGTCCCACATAATGAAATTGATATGCGAACGATTTGTCATAGGGTTGGGAAACCTACGGACTGGGGGTTCGTCACGACGGAATCTCCCGGAGGTAAGAGATGTTCCCATATCCTCTCTATCCTTTTGATCCATCATGTCTCACATACTCGGCTGATGACCAAAACGGCCACCTTCCTAAACATCGCCTTCGACACGAATCCCCCAAACATCGCTACCGTTCCATTAGTGGTTTGGACTTGCTGGCAAATCCCCGCGTTACAATTACCGATATCATCCCTGCCATCCCAGCACTGGGAACGGTTGACCCACAGCTTTTGGCCCGCGTGCAGATTGATGGTGGGCAGCTTCCTTATGTGACCTTACCTGACTCATTGGCCCGACTAATGGTCGAATTCCCAGGACGGTACAACCCATTCCTTCGGCGCCAGGAGGCGGATCTTAAATTGTTTCACGAGGACGAAGATCTAGTTCTCGATCCCCACATGGACTACAGCGGAGTCGCTGGGATCAGTTCGGAGGTGAAAGAAAAGCTCGCGGTGGTTAGGCCCACGACAATTGTAGGCTATTGAATTCAGATTGATGCGCGAAGTGTTCACGTCTGTTACAGGGTGCTGCTAAGCGAATGGAAGGGATGACGCCCAGCTCCGCGGTGTTGTTGCTCAAGCACGCGAGGCGAACACAAGGGCTTGGTATTGGTCGGTCCGACATATTTTAGCGTAACGCGCTCCCACAGCATTCCGGGATTACTATTTGCAGATGAATCGTACTAGACTACCCTGCGGAATGTCACGAGAAAGGTTTACGGTAAAATGTAAAGATTGTCAAGGGTATCGAACACACATCAAACCTAAGTGGGACACGAGTTAGTGACGCATGTCCGGTGATAGGTTAAGTTACCACGAACCAAGCTAAGCTCCAACGTCCATACCCTGCGAGCCCAAAGTTTTACGGGTTGAGGCGCCTGGCCGCCTTCGGTTAGGTCCACCTCCGCGCCGTCCCACCAGCACTTGCGCTATGTTCCGAAGTCAGACATAAAGATTAGGCACCAGAACGGGGAGGAACTCACGGCAGGCTTGCGCCAAAAGAGTAAAAGCTTCTGGGCAGTAGCCATCTGATTGTGATCGATGGTGACCTGTCGTTCACCTCCAGCATTAGGAGTATGATGGACAATGCCGGTTTTGAGCAGGACCAGGGCAATGGAGGATACACAGCATCGGTTCGGTTCCATGGCTCGGTAACCCCATTCATCATCCCGATTGAATCCGCTAAAGACTGATGTGAAGCTCACAGAAAATCGAAAGTTGACGGAAGACCTTACCTCATGCAAAGCATGTCAATCAGATGCTGCTCCGCAACGTTGTTCTCCTTATTCACGTTCCGCTGGAGGGCTGTGAATATATTCCTCTTTTGTAGTAAGTGGACACCGCATTTCCTCTTCAGTTCCAACAAGGCCTCATTAACGGCGCCACTTGTGAGCCCGGGAGTGGATTTGTTTGCTTCGGATGGTATAGAGAAGTACTCCAACTCTTCACGTAGTACAATTATCGCTTGTTTGGACAAGAGGGGGTTCTGCGACGAAGTGGGGTTGAAGTCCGAGGTAGGAGATCCACCATCAACAAGGAGTTGCTGTGCAGCATAGAGTCCAGGGGAGTTGGGCGTGCCGTAAAAAACGTCAGCGGACTGTTTGAAGAACGCGAGGACGAAAGAGAAGCAGTCCGGGTCAAACTGGCAAGTAGAGGTGAGCGAAGCGAGTGTGAAATGCCAGGACAACGTACATCAACTCCATATAGCTCCTCAAACTCATCATTGTCTCCGCCATCGGAAAGCATGGCGCTCTGCCTGCTAAGCACGAGACCGTTTGGGAAAAGACAGAGCAGAATCGACTCTGGAAGGTTCATGATTGTTTCCCTGTCGACTGTGAATCGCTTCCCTCGAAGGTCGAGTTGGAGACGAGTCAAGAGCTGGGGTTGAAGATGCATAGGCGCAACAGGTGTCTGAGACACCTGGGTTATTGGAGATCCTGACCCCTGCAGATGCGCCATGGTGGGCGGGATGTGGTCGTCGACGGTATGAGCGCGCTGGACTGGAGCGGGTGATGGACGTCGCGTGTCTGTGGCCAGATTTAGAAAATAGGTCCCACGATCACACCGCAAATCTGGCGGCTTCTTTTTTGCATCCGCTCGCACTGGTAAGATAAGGGAAGTGTGTATTCGGGTGGTCTCGACCACAGTTCCGGATGGGAAAGTAAATGGGGGTCTAACATGCGGCATACTCGCGGCAAGCGAAAGCGGCCGAGACCGGAAGAGATGGTTATAGTCATCATCTCGACAATCACGAGAGGGATGTATGTGGTAAGATGCTTATCGACGCATGTAACACACGGGCGTGGATGCTAGCTGCAATGGAAGTCGTTCCGGTTTGCGATCGCTTCCTCAGTCTCGGTCGCTTTTCGAATTCACGCAACTGATGATTGCATTAGTCGTGATTCTGATCCGGAATAGTCTTCACTTCACTCGGTGAGAGAGGGCAAAAACAAAAAATAAAGTTGAGACTCCAGGATTCGCGGAGAATCAATGTTTTTTCGCCACCGCCTTCCTACCTTATATACCTTGCTGGTTGTCCGTCCCGGGGTCCCGCACCACAACGGATCCTTTCCTTTCTCACCCCCCCCAAGAATGATTACGGCCTTGTTCCTTCTTTTATGAACCCCCTTGGCCTTCTACAACTTCCCTCGACAGCCTATCTAAATGACCTCACCCTTCGCTGCTATCGATGCCATCTTCAGCCGTCCCAGGGACGCCGCTGCTATTCTATTCTTGATCGAGGACTCCAGCTATATGGTCCCCTTCTGGCAGCGTTTGAGGGGCTCCTACATCCCGTCTTTCCTTACCGCGATCAACGGTGCGAACCCCTCCGCTTCCGTGAGTCCATTTACTCCTGCTCTTGCTCGCCTGCCAATTGTTACCCTCAAGGCCGAGGCGTTGTGGATGACCGCTTCGGAAAATACTCCGTTCAAACCCCAATTCGACCCCTGGGATGATATTCCCCCCATTAACTTCAGCACGCACGGCGGGAACACAATTTCCCCCGCCAACGTTGCCCGCGCGATCGAGGTGCGTCGAGCCCGTTTCCGCCGCTTACGCTCTGACTTCTGACACATGACTTCCCTTAGGCGTTGTCAGGAACTTTTGGTCGTAGACCCGCAACGCGCCATCTCATCATTATCGCGGCTCTGAACCCCTCAGCGGACGTGCTGGGTCCGCGCGGAACTCTTGCGTGGTCCACCGCGGTAGAACGACTGCACCAAGTGCGTAAACTTGAAGCAACCTGAACCGTCTCTCATCCTTCCGTTCTATTTAGGAAGAAATTCGGGTGCACCTGATCGTCCGATCTCAGTCTGTGATGGACGGTCTAATGCCCTTGTATTGGGATCTGGTAAATTTCCTAATCATGCTTTTCTAAACAATTTCAATTGACCGCGACCTTAGATCGGTAAAGGCAATGCTTACCAGTCTTTCGCTGATGATACTCAATTCGCGTTTTACCTGAGCGATTCCTACGGTGCAATAGGTTTTTTGTCCTTTCGTTCTCTCGCCGGGCTTCTCACTGATAAATTCTCGATCAAACTTTGCAGACAAGGGGAAGGGGCCGGCTGGTGCAAATGACCGACGGGTTCCCAATTCAGGACTCCAATCGACGACCTCCAACGACCCCTCGGCGTCTTCCATTGATAAACCCAGTTTGGTATATCAACTTCAAAAAATGAATGGCATGGAGAAGAAGCGGCGCTCGAGAACTCGAAGAGATCAACCAACCGCAGACAAGCCTGGTCAACCGTACCAGAAGAATTCCCCCCACACACGCACTAATTCTTCCACGGCCCAGTCAACGTCTTCGGATCCCTCTGGCCGTTCTCCGCCTAGGCGTAAGGGCGCCCCGCGTGTCTCGAAAGTCGAGGCACCCTCCTCCTATCTCGACCCTCTCCCGCCCATAAATTCTTCAGACGAGTACAGATCGCCATACTCATCAACTACTTCTCCCTCCCGGAGCTCTTCGCCTTCTTCTCCTTATTATCCCGGCGCCGGAACCTCTTCTTCGTCTCCAGGATCGAGGAACTTAAGTCCCTTACGAGCATCTTTACCGATACCCACTCCCACTTTCGATCACTTCCAACATATGGCTCTAACGTCGCAGTCTACTCCGGATTCCCTTTCCCCGTCGTCACCTGGTTACCATGAGTTCCAGAGCTATAGCCATGAACTCTCCGGGGATCTAAGGCTACAGCACCCCGTATCTCCGGCCATCCCCGTTGACGGGTCGCGTTTGACGACAGCGCAGTTCAACCATATCTACGGGCCCAATCGTTCGTGCTGGAATGAATATGATAGACAGCAGGGGCGCATTGAACCATCCGCGTACCCTCGTTCATTGGCATCATACCCTCCCGCTCCCGACAGCTTGGTCCCACGGTTGGCCCACCGGCCGGAACAAACGACCACGGCTTCCTTTCTCCCTCCAATGTCGCACGGTTTGGGAACTCCCGCCGCAGGAAATCCCAGCGACAGCTATTTTTATTCGGGTTATGAAGATCGTACCGCCGGTACATCCTTACAGAATGTTTATCTCCTCGCCGACCGCTCGTCCGAGGCGGGTCCCTCGACCACTGTCCCATCATATTATCCTTGATCATTTCTCTTGTGCGCGCGCGTATGTAGTTAATTGTATAGAGACTAGGGTCGGTATGTATATACTAGGTTGCTAACAGTCCGTCAATATTCTATTCCTTATACCATAGTAACACACCAGCCGGGACGGCACCCAGTTTGACCTAGCCGACCGGTCATGACGCGAGCGGGAGATCAGCACTAACATTACATATCACAGGGAAAGAACCTACTCGTATCTCAATTGTATTGGATGGCCCTCCATCGCGCTTACCATTTAACCTTATCCGCTCCTGATCAGTCTCAATCTCTACGGAATGAAGGTCCTAGTATCTGATATATGCCTATCATGATCATGCAACCGAACACAGATTGATAACAAAACACTATTTTTCGGGTGTAATCAGTCCATGTCTCACCCATTCGAGTACCGTTGTCCGGGAAGACGGCATGAATCCATTGGGCGAGTGTCCTGCTCAGAGACCCAAAGATCTGCTTCCGCTGGCCTGACTCGGCTGAGTAAAAGAAGCGAAGACGGAAGCAAATTACCCATCTATCTACGCAATCACCGTGGATACCACAGCCCTCGGATGTTATAGTCTCCTACCGATGCCGCGATTGGAGCCCAGAAGGTCCTTTCCTTCTGGGGGATGGGAGAGCTCTCGGAACAAGCTCCCCCACCCCTCGCACGCGGTTCTCGACATACTTACCTACTCTAGCCAAACTTTTTCAGGTCGTTGTCTGTGCCAATGGAATTCGCCTATTCCAGTGGCGGCTCCCCACCGGTGTCCTGTTGGATCCGGTCGTTGCGCGAGCCGCCGGCTGCCGTACAGTGTCCGAGCTTGAAATACATGATACCCTGCAATCCGCACGGTGGACTCGTTGCACCCCATCCCCCGGATACTCGTTAAATTGCATATCCGGCGATTCAGATATCAAGGAAACCTTGCAGTGGTCCACCGAGACGGTAGTCTCTGGGTCTAAATTATACCTTCCTATCTTCCGTCGGAATCCTCCAGGAATTAACTAAGACAGACGCTGTGATGCTTTTCATCGTCGTCTGATGTCAGGCAATTGCCACAGCCTAAACCATGTCGGGATCCATAGGGCCGGTACCTGGACGCGTTGCCCGTCAGGACCGTTCAGAATAGACTTGTGGGGAATCTGCCGACTTCCTGATATGGGGCTGAACCTCAGGACTTCCGGGGCGGGACCTCGGTGATCGATGACACCATCGTCCGCTCTCGGTAAGGCCGATTGTTCACGAGCAGTGATGTCAGCAAACCCCTATAAAGGATATAAACTGGGCGGCCTAAATGTGTGAAGCTCGTTTGCACACACATCCATCTCAGAATCATGTCTGCAGCCACTCAGAAAGCTATCGCCGTTATCGCCGGAATTGGGAATGGAACCGGTACGAGAATGAATTCGCCACGAGTGCAATCCCTGTTGGCTGATTCCTTGTATTCACTTGTTTCCTACAGGTGTCGGCGCGTCATCTGCGTAAGCGTTTTTCCTGTCACTTGTCTGAGGCTACTTAGTTAGATGATGATGATGATGTATGTGTGACCCCGTTCAAATTAGCCGACTGTTCGCAAAAAATGGGTATCGCATCGCCCTAATCGCGAGAGATCCGGCCCATCTCAGGACTCTCGCGGACGAAATCAACGCTGCTGGCGGGGAAGTGGGTATCCATGTATTAGGGTTTGCGCATTTTCCCCCATAGGCTGACTCCCCGCTGTCGGATACCCCACGTAGGCTGAGCCCTTTCCAATCAAGAACTATGGAGTCACGGACATCCAGTCCGCATTCTCATCCATCAACTCCCATTTTCCGTCCTCGGAGATTCGCGTAGCAATCTATAACGCCGGGGAGGGAACTTTTAAGAAGTTCTTGGACGTTACCGATGAAGACATTGAACGCTCGACTACCACGGGGGTAGTCGGACCCTTTGCGTTCTCAAGAGCCGCGATAACGGCTTTCCGAAACAACGAACTGTCGGATCCTTCAAAGCATCCGAATGAAGGCGCGCGCAAGAGGGGAACGCTAATCTTCACCGGCGCTACTGCCGCTTTGAGGGGCAATACGTTCACTAGCATCTTTTCCGTCACGAAATTTGCTCTACGAAGCTTGAGCCAAAGCCTGAGCAAAGAGTTTGGACCAGAGAACATCCACGTTGCACATGCAAGTGTCTCATGATATCCTATGCACGTTCCGAATCGGGCCTCATGATGAAGGCAGTCCATCATCGATGGTGGCATTTTGACTGACAGGAGCCGGGTTATGAGGAACGACCCACAATGGGAAACGAATAGTGATGCCCGCCTACACCCGGACAGCATTGCCAAAGCCTACAAGTACCTCGTGGAGCAAGATTCTTCCGCGCTCACTTGGGAACTTGACCGTAGGTGTCACCATCAGCGTGACCGTCAGACCCCAACCTTTGCTCACTTTTGGCCTTATTTCCAGTTCGACCTGCCCATGAGAAATGGTGATGGCATCCTTTACTCTTGGATGATCATATAGCTATGTAATCATCACAAGCTTATCGTACCTAGGTCCCTGTACACTAGCCTGAATCGAACCGTCTCCTTGTCCCCGTTTCCCACGATTCAATGGATGAGTTTCATGCCAACGTACGTGCTGCCTCTGTTTTCCACTACATTCACGTTGCCAAACGTTGCATATCCTAATAACCACGCAGGTGTACGATGCCGTGCGTCAGATTCCCACCGGAAAAGTAACGACCTACGGTACTTAGTTCACTTGCCGCCCAAAACACGTTTCAACCCTCGGTAACAAACGAACCGATAGGGCATATTGCGAAGCTTGTCGGCAAGCCGACCTACTCTCGCCACGTTGGCCAAGGTCAATATTCCAAGCAACGGATCTGACCGTTCTCCATGGTTTAACTCATTCCGGAAATGTCCTAGCTCTGAAATGGTTATCACCCAACATTGACCCTCCGGTGCCTTGGCAAAGAGTGATTGCATCTTCTGGTACGATCAGTTCACGAGGGCCCGGAACGGATGGTGCGCAGCGGCAACGAGACGCTCTAGAAGCCGAAGGGGTCGAAGTCATCGACGGCCGAACCGGAGAGATGAGGGTTGACTTGCGGGCATACGGCTGGTTTCCAAACGCGTTGGAAGGACAAGAGGGTGATGAAGACGGTGCAGAAGTATGAATATATCGTATCTGAAAGCGAAATCTACAACATTACGAACGGAGAAATCGGCGCGTATGCTCCAGGCATCATGCTTTCTATCTCCTCCCTCCACGGCTCCTTGACGATACCTTCTTCGTTTTGGTGATTGTCTTGACAATCGTATAGGAACCGTCCGTATCACTACCCGAGCTCCAGTCATCCGACCAACGCTCTTTTTTGTGTGGATGTGCTTTCGGCATCCCCGAGTGACCATCCAGACCATCCGCGAGGGGTAGAGTCCTTAGGAACGTCAACCGCCAGAGCTTACAGTCTGGATGATCCTGAGGATACCTATTTCCGAGCTGGATCTGCGTACGACACGTTGTCAATCTCGGTTTACTGGTGAATTGTCTGGGCGCGTACAGGTGATCCACCACGACCGTCTCTCAGATCCCAGACCGCTTCGGATCCAGGCCAGGAGATCCTACGCATAGATACGGTTTGGCGTTTGAATCACGAGAGGAAGGCAGTTGACTGACCTAACCAAACCTGGGTCGTCGTGTTCAATCTGCACATTCCACGCAACGGGGTATTCGCTAGCAACAATCGGAACTCCAGCGCCGATGCCCTTCTCAATTGTCAGATACAAGCCGCTGGAAACATTTTTGATGGTCCAGCCCTTTCCAAGAGGCGCAAATTCCCACTGTGATCGTTATTTAACCGGCCTAGATTTGTCTCCGCTGCTGGGACTTGAACTCACTTGTTGATTGCCCTTCCCATGGTAGTGAAAGCCAACTACAGATTTACGATCAACCTCGTTGAAATCAGCGGTCGCTCCAAGGACGTCATTTTTGATTTCATAGACCCCTGGCTCGATAAAGGCTGAACGACCAGGCGATGCAATGAGTGACATTCCATCCTCAACATGCGGGAATCCGGGGTCGATTGGCTGAGGCGCGGGGTAGTTCAAGGTGTTCGAACGGTTGGGGTATGCGCGTCCTGGACCAGGAGATGGCGGGTTCGATTGTTGGTTGATTAATGGATACGGGGAGGTGGTATGCGATGGTGGTGTGTCGGGGGTTCCGAAACGGACCGGAGTTTGGAATGTTGCAGCTGGGATGGTGGCCGTCTTGGTGGACGAATATCCTCCTGAACGATGCATATCGTCGAGGCGAAGCATCAGAGGGGGTTGATGGTGGAGCGGAAAGCAAAGCGGAGAGGAAAAGAATTTTTTAGTCGGTTTATATCGATTCGGTGATCCCTGGCCGTACTGGCATACAGTTACGGTGACGAGGATCAGACAAACGATAATCAAACACTTAATCGATCTTATGTCCAACTCTCGGGGGAAAATCGCAGCTTATGACCCCCACACTGATGATGGAAGATTTTTTTGTTGTTTGTGAAGATCTGCAATCGGCCATGTTTCTTTTTCTTGTCTGCGGGACTCATCGGAGTTGACCTGCGGCGGATCAGACGGAACTCGGGTTGCCCATCTGGGATCGCGATGGAAGGCTGGTTTACTGGTGTGTACATGTGTATAGCACGTTTGACTTAGCCTTCACCACCGCAGGCTCTCGTCTACCATGTCCAGTCCTTCACTCGGATATACGATCTTTGAGGATGGAAAGCTGAAACCAGGGTTGTACAAGATCCAGAACCTCATGAGCAAGACTTACCTTGACATTCACGAGCACTCTATGGAAGTCTGCTGTCGACCTGCCTCAGCCCTGGAGGAGAATGACGGCATTGTGCGTACACCTTGTCGTTCCGCTCTCTCTTTAGCAAACCCTTTGGTTACAGTGGGAAGTCCTTCCGTTTGGTGCTGGTTATACGATTCGCATGGTATATTTGAACAACGCTGATGGTGGTCGATCTACTCACGCGACACCATAGGAACGCCCCGACTATGCGGGAAAACCCGGCCGCTTTTGTACCGTGAAAGCAGGATTGACGAACGGAAGCCCCATCTGCGTCACCCCCTTCCCGGTGGCATGGAGTATCAAGGTCGCAGAAGACGAGATATACAAAGGCTTTGAATACCTCCGGTATGCGCGGTGATTTAGTATGACGTCGAAGTATTAAATCGTTGTAGCATCTTCTGGGGCCAGAAGAATACATCTTGGGACCTTGCAAATGACGGGTCCAAGGATAATGGGATGAAAGTCAGCGTCCACTCGCCCTCGCAATTTGCGCCGATCTGACACGACAGTTGTGCAGGTCCAACTAATGGACGATGAGAGGATTCTTCCTTGTCGTGCGTGGAAATTTACCCCTGTCAAGTACGTCGAGATCGGGGTGGAACCACGACTCCAGACCACGATCTCTACAGCAACCAGGAGAGACAACACACTCCCGCAGTACGAGCAAGAAACTTGTTGTTCGTGTACTCACCATGGTATGGAGAGCAAGCACGATGATGAGGGCTTAGGTACAACGGTGATTGAGGTTACAACCGTCACCAAGACCACTCGTAAGAAATATCAGGTGACTGAGGAGTAAGATAATCTGTGTTTGATAGTATGTGTTCACTACGTTCGTTACATTCGGGTACGAGTGTATTCCTGGCTGTAGCGTGCCTTCTGCCATGCAAAAGGACGTTGATATCATCCATGAGAGTGATGGGTTTAGATTAGGGTTTGGGACAGATCACACGTATACTGGAGATGTTAGCTCGACCAAGATAATCTCCCGGGATTGCACCCTATCTGCCACCATAGGTTTCAAGCATTCGTTTCCCTGTCACTCGAATAATTGCGCGGCCGATTGTCCCAGCCAGGATGCGCGACAAAATATTTTTGCGCAGTGAGAGCCAGGGCGCCAAGGTGTACCTCTCCAGTCACGCACGTTCTGCTCTTGTAAAACCGGGTTTTTACCACTCCAGTAATACCCACGGACTATGGTGGCGAGTAGGCTTATGTTCGATGCGGAAGATTCTCCCCGTTTCGACTAACACCAACCTGCCCCGGCGACAACCACAACCCTCGATCACTTTTACTTATACATCTTGTTGAAGCGCGACCTACGCTAAAATAAGGGACCGGGAATGAAGATCCTCCCCAGAGGCCAGCGCTGTGACTGTCCTCTACGGTCGGTGATAGGTGATCAATACTTAAGGTTTGGTCCCGACCGATCCCCACCTTCCCCCCCGAATTTCAAAGGCTCGGGCGGCATCTTGGAATCGATGTCAACCAGGCACAGAAACGTCACCTATTGACTCGCCCGATCTAACGTTCTTCATCTGTTTGCAAAGTTAAGGTGCACAGGTTAACAAACGTGCCGCCGCATTCCTTGTGTCAGCCTACTTCTCCATTGAATTGGATTACCGAAACCGCAAGGCAAAGCTTCTGGGCATGGCATGTAGATGCCAAGCAGCGGTACCGGTTTGTTTCCAAGGAAGCCAATCACCCTCCTATATTTTCGACGTCCCGGGCCGAGTCACCCCCTTGAAGATGCATTAAATATGAGCCCAACATGAAGACCGTTTCCAGTTTACGAAAATGTGCCTCGCGGTGGTGGTTATCCTCGGGTCCGTTTTGAGCACCCGCCATCGCCGACGAGTTCCTTCAACCCAGCGGGGCTTCTCGGACTAAACGGGCGACGTAGATCCATGTTGTTTGATTACCCAAACAACCAGACCGCACCCAGAATCAGGGAACAACTACACACGGTATCTGGAGGAACGGTTTTCAATGATCATCTAAGAAGCACGTCATGACACATCTACTTCATTACCGCCGGTATCCGTGAATATCCATCCGAACTTTGCTACCTCCTCATGCCGTTTACCAAAGTAACGTTCGCCTTCATATATCCAATGGATAAACCCGGCGATGCAATCTCGCATAGCATTGGCAACCGTGACTGCATCTTCGTTCTCGCAGGTCCGCGCGGTTAGAGAATTGTAGTCGTGGATAAACTTTCCAACCTCGGATTGTATGCTCCGTCGTATGTCGTTCACAGCTGCTTGCAGGGTGAAACTCCGCCCTTCTAGGGTGTAACATACCGTGCATCGATCACACTCTTGTGGGTGTCTGGATGTGTATGAAGCAAGGTCCTGACAATTAGGTCAGCTTTCCTGCGGAGAGAATTCGTCTCATCTGCCGAATTACCTGAGACCGCACTACGATATTGGTTGCACACCTCCATAGAGTTGTGAGGAGTGTAACGTTGAGGAGTTCCTCGGAGAGCTCGCGGTCATATGCATGCCTAAGGACGGCCAGGAATTCAAGGAGGCCTGGATAAGGGCTTTGCGCATTCGTCTCTCGGGATGAGTAAAACCATGAAAGCAGGTTTCCAGCGACTCGTAAGAGGATATTGGTGCCGGAAGCGGGAGGCGTGGAGTGTTCTGACTCTTGTGCCTGCCTTGTTCGTAAAGAATGGGCTACGTCTAGAAAGTGATCTGAATTCAGAAAGTTAGGGTATGGCTTTGAAGTACTGTGCACCGTAGAGCGATTCAGAGCCTTGAACACGGGTTCCGCGTGAGGAACATACTCGGTAACCCATTGGGACGGCGAGGTCTCAGCTCGAATGTGCCCATCACTTGCCAGGAACGTCAGTGCGCAGAGCTTACTGACACGGAGGAGTTGCGGAGGATCGATCGTTGGGAAGCAGAGTGAACACAAGAGGTCGAACCTGTGGTCGGACAATCCTTCGGTTCTAGCGACATCTCCATGGAGCAATTCCTGGAGCCACACTCGGAACAGCACGCTAACTTTCGCACAATGCTTGTTTACGCGCACGTCAAAACTGAGAGCGGGAAGAACGAGGCGAAGATCCTGGATGTGATAGGAGGACATGGGACTTTCCAAAAGTGAATAGACGCCCGAGTGCTGATCCTCTCCATTCTTGCCAGCGACCTTGATGAAGAGTTTGATCGTTCTCGTCTGGGTGTTTGCAATCCATGCTATCGGCTTATACTTGTTCGCCAAGGGCTTCCTCTTAACTCGTCTGTCGCTCTCACAAGTTAACACTCACGATGAACCTTTGATACCCACACACAAGAGAGCCGTCATCCTTATTATCGACGCGTTGCGCTTCGACTTCATCAGCCCGGACCCCCCACAACCTCGTTCACCACATCATCATGGCGTACTGAAGCTGCCGGCTCAACTCACCAAGACACAGCCACGTCACTCCTTCATATTCAACTCCTTCTCAGACCCTCCGACAACGACCCTCCAGCGCATCAAAGGGATCACAACGGGCTCGTTACCAACGTTTGTCGACATTGGAAGAAGTTTTGGAGGCTCTATAGTCGATGAAGATTCTGTTGTGAACCAACTTCGGCTTAGTGGAAAACGAGTGCGTCCAACGGATGATTATTCCAGTCCTCGCCCTTCTTACATTAGGATGCGCTTAGATCGCCTTTATGGGCGACGACACGTGGATGACAGTATTCCCCAACTCCTTCGAGCACGACAAGACCTTCCCGTACGATTCGTTCAACGTTGAAGATCTACATACAGTGGATGAGGGGGTTATTCGACACCTATTCCCACTGCTCGAAGAGGATATCAAATCCTGGGACGTTATAATTGGTCATGGTCTGGGTGTCGATCATGTTGGCCACAGAGTTGGACCCGACACACCAACAATGACTACGAAGCTGGAGCAGATGAATGATGTCCTCACGCGAGTCGTGGAGAGGTTGGATCAGGACACGCTGCTCGTTGTGTTGGGAGACCATGGGATGGACACCCGCGGCGACCATGGTGGGGACGGGGAGTTGGAAACTTCACCCGGAATGTGGATCTACAGTAAGGGTGTCCCGTTGGCGGGGTCTGCTTTATCAGAGATCCCCGTCTCGCTCCTATCGACCGCAACATTCCCCGGCGCACCTGTAGCCCATCGCCATATCCAACAAATCGACCTCGTTCCAACGCTCTCTTTACTCCTTGGCCTCCGAATTCCATTTAACAACATTGGGGTGGTAATACCAGAGTTATTCAGCCGCGGAGAGGAGTACCGGAAGGCCCTCCGGACGAATGCTGCCCAGGTCAAGCGGTACCTTGACACATATAGATCAAGTTCCGCTGGAGGAGAACTGGATGGAGTTTGGCCAAAGCTTTTGGGATCGTGGTCAGCAACTGCGTCGTCAGCCGGTTCAGATGAAGAGTTGGTTGCGTTACAAAACTATATTCGGTTTTCCCTTGACGCATGTCGGTCACTTTGGGCCCAGTTCAATGTCACTCTCATGATACTCGGGCTGATAACCCTGCTATCTGGTCTTGTGGCCTCGTGGGCACTCTTTGACAGGGTTGGCAAGATCAATCATGATATCGAAACGTGGTCGGGGAAGATATTCACAAGGAACGCGAAGGCAGCCGTTTGCATCGCAATCTTAGGACTCCCCTTAGGATCTTTCACGTCGGCCAGTTACTTGGACGGCGCGCTATTTGGACTCGCAGTTGGGGCTTCGTTCCACCTCATTCGCCACCTCAAGCCGACCCTTACATGGAATTTGCTACAATCGTCCCCAATCCTGTTATTTCTCCACTCGTTCGCATTCTCTTCCAACTCGTTCACGTTCTGGGAAGATCGCCTTCTTACCTTCTTCCTGGTGACTTCCATGGTATCCTCCCTCATCGTTGGGTTTACCGCCCCCACTCCAAGACTCCGGCATCGAGTCATCGGATTCAGCGGCCTCTTCGCGATATGCACTCGACTAATCGGCTCCAGTACCGTATGCCGCGAAGAACAACAACCCCATTGTAGCGTCACCTTTTTTTCCTCTTCCTCCCTTCCCACACCACCGGCCCTCGTTGCCATCCTGGCTCTGCCGGCCGCGCTTGGCACCCCTTCCATTATTGGGCGATTCCTCTCGACGTCTGCATCCTTCAATGGAATATCCAGGGTCGTGTCGCGTGGCGTACTTCGACCAGCGTTGACACTGGGTGCCGCATGTTGGATCCTTGAATGGGTGGAGTCGACGGACGCTTGGGGTCCGGATTGGTCCTCGACATTGCGTACTGTCAGAACAGTGATGGGCTGGGCTTCCATGTTCCTCGTTTTAGTCGTTGGTCCCCTCCTGTGGTACATTGTCCCTGCGTCCCTTCATGTTACGTCGGAGCAACGGGATGGTACCATGGACAAGAAGGTCACTGTACTTGGATTCGCCAACGCGTACGGAGCTCCATACCTCATATTTTGGAGTCTTTTCTTCGGACTCCTATATGTCGTAACCCAATTGACGGGCCAAATCGTGCTCGCGATGACTGTAGTCGCTCTCCTCGCCTATCTGGAGGTCGTAGATAGCGTCCGAGACGTTCAAGGATTCGCTCGAGCGTTCGATTCTGCAAATCCTTCGGCTGTCCTAGACGTCGGCACGATGGGCATACGGTCGCAAGGGATCAGGTTCGCGGAGATCGTCCCCCTTGCCCTCCTTGGGCTCCACGTTTTCTACGGTACCGGACACCAATCCACGATATCTTCTATCCAATGGAAGACCGCTTTCTTCTTGACCTCTACACTGCGATACCCCGTTTCTCCTGCTCTCGTCATCCTTAATACGTTCGGTCCGCAATTCCTCCTTGCACTCGCTAGTCCCTTATTAGCGACATGGAACGTTTCACCTACCACGTCGAAAGTGGCAACCGGCTCGGAGTCTGCCATCGTAGTAAAGCGAAATGCTCTGAAAGCTGCATTGGGGATGATGATGTACTTCGAGACCCTGCTGATTGGAAGCGCGACGAGCGCTGCGTGGTTGAGGAGACATTTGATGGTTTGGAAAGTCTTTGCCCCGAGGTTTATGGCTGCTGCTGCGGGAAGTCTGGTCGTCGATCTTGCGGTGATCTTTGGAGTGGGAGTGGGGATTCAGCGGGTGGAGCCCTGGATATCCAACATGTTCAAGGGCCGGACTTAACTTCAAGTCATTGGTAATTCAGGCATTATGTCTTCTATCGAAAGTATTATACGCAAGCTGTAATGTATTTACCTGTTCGTAATCTACCGATTATTCCGCCATCGGCTCACCCATCAGCTTAGACATCACATCTGTCCCATCTTGCTCTGTGGGTCCATTGAAAACAGCGAAAGCAGCAGTAGCTTTTGTGTCGCTTTCCTCCAAACCAACACCAGCGGAGTTCCAGCCCTTTCCACGGTTGGCCATCTCGTTAAGGTTTCTGTTCAGGAGCATTTCCAACTCTTGGTCGCTCAGGAGAACTGTCTTCTTTCCCGCTTCGCCTTTAGGGACCACCTTTATCTGTTCACCTTCGAGGCGTAAGAGGTCGGCGGCGATCTGGGCCATCGTCTGTTGTTTGGTTGCTGGCTTCTCCGCTGCCATGGTTGGAGCTCTAAATTTACCTATCGCGGACCAGCTCAGTGACGTTTTTGTGAGGGCACCAGGGAGCAACGTACCCTTGGCAATGACCAGCGTTTCCAACTGTCGTTTTTCCGCCGCCCGTTGCATGATTTTTGTCTCGATAGTGTGATTCGTGACCAACCTGAAAACGAGGACGGGTTTCGTCTGCCCAATTCTATGCGCTCGATCCTGGGCTTGGAGGTCCATCTGAGGATTCTGTGACACATGATTTAGTCAGCAGAGAATTAGCTTGGGGACACTCGGCTCACCCAATCCTGGTCGTAGAATATCACAGTATCCGCAGCGACAAGGTTGAGGCCCATACCTCCGGCGCGTGTGCTCAGTAAGAATAATCGAGGTGGATTCTTCTCTTTCTCCGAAGGGTTTTGGAAGAGTGCAACTTGTTCTGCCCTGTCTGAGGCAGGAGTGGATCCGTCAATTCGGCAGAGACGCCAACCCTTAAATTCGGTTGCCCAGTCCTGCAGGGGATGTGAAGTCATAGATATGTCGAATCGAATGGGGAACGGACCTCGATGATGTCGAGCATCATGGTAAACTGACTGAAAAGGAGGACCTTATGGCCCCGAGCGAACAGTTCATCGAGGAGGCGTTCCAGCATCATCATCTTTCCACTAGCGTGGACAAGGTCTTCATTGACGATGGGCTGTCTAGTGTGTTCGTCCACAGGCCAGTCAAAAAGGAACGGATGCGAGCAGACTTTTCGAAGCTGCATGACGGTGTTCTGCAACTTCATGTTATTGATCTTCTTGACTGGAATGAAAAGATCCCGTTAGTAAAGTTTCGAGCGGGGGGGTATCAAACGTACCCTTGGCTTGCAGTTGATGCTTGTGGCCGATTTCCACTAGATTTTCCTCCCTCTTTCGCTTTGTCTTCTCGTCCAGTTGTCCTGATTCTAAGAGTCTGAAGTATTCATCATCGTCCCCGTCTAGAACGTCAAAGCCCGTCTGCTTCGTCTTCCCGTTCTTATACTTCGCGCTCCTAAGCTTCATTGGACCATCATTGACCTCGGCCGCCTCCTGCTGCTTATTCTGCTTGCCACCCATCAAGTACGATCTCAGTCCTCCGTCAACGATTGCGTCGTAGATTTCTCTTTGCGTCTCCGTGAGCGGGGCATAAATGAGGTATTCTTTCTTCGGGGGTATCGAATCCTTCTCCACATCACTTTTGAGTCTTCGGAGAAGGAATGGCTTGATAATAGCCTGCAGAGTGCTGACGATCTCAGCAGAGCGTTGAGAGGATAGTTCGGTTTGTGTAGTCGAGAGGTTAAACCTGTCGCGGATTGTAAGTAGTGTTCGGGAAGGCCTACACTCGCGTACCATTCTTGGAAAGAATAGAGGTCGTTGAAAATGTCGGGAAGAATAAAGTTCAGTAGCGACCATAACTCAGACAAGTTATTCTGTAAGGGTAAGATAAACGGGATCCGTGACCCCCATAGAAGGAGACTTACGTGCAGCGGCGTTCCTGTCAGAATCATGCGACCTGCACTCTCATATTGCTTGATCTCCTGCATCAACTTACAGTCCATGTTTTTTAAACGATGGCCTTCGTCGACCACGATGAAACCCCACGGATAACGTGTCAAGTGGGCCCGGTCCTTCATGATGATATCATACGTTGTCAGCACCACAGGAAACTCGTTCCTCAATGCCCGTTCGTAGATTGATTCTTCTGTCTCGTGGACGACGGGAGGGTCCCCGGTTTCGTCGGTAGGGGGCGATGGTTCCTTTTTACGGGTCAACCCCTGCTTCGTCGCAGGTCGACCCTTGCTCTTCTTGCCACGGCGAGTCGGCCGAGGCTCGGGCTTCTCTTCCTCTGGCTCATCGTCTTTAGGTATGAGGTTGAGGCTCATTACGGTGTCCCGCATCTCGGCTCGCTCTTGACGAGTTCCATGATAAACGCAGACGGGAATCTACGAGGGTGAGACGCAGTGAGAGGAAGGCGTGATAACGTACTCGTGGAGAAAATTTGGCGTACTCTTGTTTCCAGTTGTGGAGAACGCTGAGAGGACAGACAACGAGGAAGGGGTTCCTCATGCGACCGCGCAGATAAGCCGAGAATGCTATCGTTTGGAGCGTCTGCACAACTGTGAGCAAGGGATGGGATACCGTGGTATTATGGCCATACCTTCCCCAGACCCATGTCATCAGCAAGGATGCCGGAGATACCGTTCTCGTGAAGACCAGCCATCCAGGCGACGCCCTCGAGCTGGTAATCCTTCAGTTTAGTCCCAGTGACGAGCTGAGGTTGTCTAAAGATTCTCGTGTCGTTTTCATCAATTTCCAATTTGATCTTCTTCCTCCCAGATGACTCTGTCTCCTTGCGTTTACGTTTCCCTTTTCTGGTACTGGGAGTACCTTCAGAATCTGAGTCGTCCTCCGCCATCTCAAGTTGGCGTTGGCGCTGTAAAGTCAAGTCCATTCTTTGCTTCAGCAATTGAGCATAAGCGGCAGATTTCTTCAGCAGAAATTCCAGACGAGTCCAGCGATCGACGTCATCTTCCGGTTTCTGGGCTGGGTGTTAGGGACTGAGAACGGGATGGGAAAAGCTTGGTTGCACACCTTCTCCCCTGCTTCTTGGTCGTCTACCGACGATCCCTCCCAGTCCTAGATCCAGGAACCAACCACAATTAGATCTCCGCGTGCTACCCAGAAGGAACGAATACACACCGCAGCATCTGTAGTCGACGGAGACGAGACAGCTGTGCTTGGAGGGAAATCTGCGTCCGTTGCAACCAAAGAGACGGGGGAGGATGGAGTTGCGGACATCATAGAGGGATGAACGAGAGCGGTGAACGAGTGAGCAATTGAGCGCCTGTAATGAACGACGCGACGGTCACGCGTGACTCGTCGCGTTCTTTCCCCGTGACCTCCGCCACCCGACGACCACACGCTCCCAATGCCGCCCAAAGAAAAGGCCGCGAATGCAGGCGTAACGGCCGAGTCTCAGCAGAGCATGGCATCGGACGGAATATACAGCTATGAACTTCCGAGATCGCTTGTCACAAAAATTGCAAGGGCATCAGTGCGTGGTTCTGACCCACTATGCATCTTGGATGATAAACACGCGCAGGTTCCAGATAACTGCAAGTTTCAGAAGGAAACTATTCTCGCACTCTTGAAAGGTTCCACGGTCTTTATCAACTGCCTGGGTACGTACGCATTCGTGCGATCACACGGAACTTTCTCAACTCGACGACCGCCCAGCTGCCGGGTATGTCTTACAGCTGCAATCGGTTTCGGCCTTTCTGAACCCGACTCAGTGCTCACGAAATAGCCAAAGGAAAGCAACATAAGAGTATATCTGCCTCTGATGTTTTGAGAGCACTCGAGCACATGCAGCTCGGGGACCTCGTGGGGCCTCTACAGGACGAGTTACCCAGTAAGTTTGACCGGCAAGTGGTGTCTATTCCTCTAATGTACTCTCTAGTATATCGCGAACTTCAAAAATCCGGCCGCAAATCCGCAGGTGCGAAAAATAAAGGGACCACTTCTACATCTGCAACTGACCCCGCGAGCTCTATGGGTCCACCTCAGTCCATACCGAAGAAGGGGAAGGGGGCAGCTATCATTGTACCGATGTCTGAAGATGAGGACGGAAATATTCAGAGTCAGCCTACCGATGCCGACATGGATGTCGACGCTGAAATGAATGATGCGGAGGATGTTGACGAGGCTGACGCAAACGAGAGCCAAGGAGAGGATGAAGGAGAGGAAGAAGATGAAGAGCTTGTCGACCAGATGGCGGTGGAAGATGAGGAACTCCGCCGAGACACCAAGGCACTTGATCTACATAACCCACAGGCTGACCTCGACGAAGATGTGTGACTTTGCCAGGTACAGTGAGACATTCACGAAGAGTACCTCGAATCACTCACTGACCTTAACCAGGCGGTAACCGCTAGTTCACTGAGACCGTCCGGAGTATGAAGAACCCACCGGCTTTCGCTGAACGCGATCGGGATGCACATCATGAGACAGGGGTGTCATCGGTCAGTTGGAGTCGAGGAGTTATTCTGGAGGAACTGTGCTATCTATTTAGTGTACGCCTTTGAGTAACCCCTGACGAACTATTTTCGCGTGCGCAGCACCGTCGTTAAGGGACAGTACCCTCACCAGCCGACTGTGCCAACAAACCCCTGTTGTTTCACGTTCCAACGGTTTTCCCCTCTCTTCATACACACCATGTCTCCCATAGGGCGATATATCGTCCTCGTGGTTTTCATCATTGTGGGTCTCGTCCGCAACAAGGTCGACACCTTGTCATTGATCATCGCTTTTTTTCTTCCTCGGCAGATTAGCCTCCACTTCATCCTTTCCTTCACCCACCAAGAATACGGTCGTGCTACTTCAATCTCGAACATTAAAAGCAAGTTCACCTCAAATCCTCACGAATATGTCCCAGACAAATATTACGTTCCATCAAACTTCAACGCAAGCAGACCCTTGAATGTCCGGAAGGCCAATGCCACAATGGTCATGCTAGCTAGGAACAGCGACATGGACAATGCAGTCCGGAGCGTCAGGCGCATCCAGGACCGATTCAACAGCAAGTTCCAGTACCCATGGGTTTTCTTGAACGAGGAGCCTTTCACCGACGAATTCAAACAGTATGTTTTCTTTGTTGGATGTCTCGCCCCGTCCCCACTAACCGGAGTTTAGGCATATTTCCAACGTTATAGACGGCGAAGTTGAGTTTGGGCTAATCCCTCACGATGACTGGTTCCCACCCGACTGGATTGATGAAGAGAAGGCTGCCGCTGGGAGGAAGAAGCTGGAAAATGTCATCTACGGCAGTGAGTACCCGCCAACGAGCACCAGGCCCGCTCTAAAGTGTTCGTAGCCAGCGTCTCTTACCGCAACATGTGTCGGTATAATTCACGAACCTTCTACAAGCATGAGTTGATGCAGAAGTATAAGTGGTATTGGCGTGTTGAGTAAGTTGCCCTGATGCCTTGATGACTGACAGGAGCTCTGAAAGGCGTTTTTAGGCCGGACGTCTCCTTCCACTGCGATGTCGATTTCGACCCGTTCCTATACATGGAAGACAACAACAAGGTTTACGGTATGTATCCGCATCTTGCTGTGTATTCCCTAGCGCCGACTCTCCCGCCCATTCCTAGGCTTTACTATTACTATGTATGAGTACAGGTCCACGATCGAGACACTATGGCAAACCACGAAAGGTACTTAGTTCCCGTTGTTTTGCCCTGGGGATACTAACCGGACAATGGGAATCAGACTTCTTGAAAGAGCATCCCGAACACCGGGTTGAAGGCAATGCCATGGGTTTCATTTCCGACGACTATGGCGCAGAGTACAACCTCTGTCATTGTGAGTCGTTCATTTCTGTTCGTTGCGTGACCTGCGCCGACGTTAATTACCTCGCAGTCTGGTCCAATTTCGAAGTCGCCGATATGGACTTCTGGCGTGCCCCAGCTTACACCGCTTACGTTGACTATTTGGAAGCTTCGGGCGGTTTCTACTATGAGGTTTGTACCAGTCCTTCATCTCCCCCGTTGGGCATTCACCTAACACTCGATGCATTAGCGGTGGGGTGATGCACCGGTCCACAGCATTGGGGCCGCTTTATTCGCGCAAAAAGACCAAATCCACTTCTTCGACGAAATCGGTTATGAACATCCACCTTATCAGCACTGCCCACGGGAGAAGAAAAAGTGGGAGAGCGGAAGGTGTGCTTGCAACCCTAGCCGTAGTTTTGGCAAGTCCTCTTGAATTCTCATGACAGTCGACGACTAACTGTGTGGTTCGTCATAGACTATGATGGTTACTCGTGTTTGAAGAAGTGGGACGCGTTTGTCGGCTACCAGCATAAGCCGTGGTAATTTCTTTACCCAGTCCCCTCTTCCCGAACCTCTCCTTGCGCCTACATCCTGATATTATTTATTGCTGGACACATCTCTTATTCTTACAACGGTGTAAACATACACTCGTTCGAATTTCCCTTCGTTTCTTACCTCCCGCGTTCTGTCGGGTAGCGATGAAGACTGACAGATACGTTGGTAAATGCCACTCAGAGAATGGTGTGCGTAACAATGTCCAATATCTATAACATAATACTGTAATCGTATTTATCTCGCATATTTTTACAACCACCAAGATTACAAACTCATACATGAAAAGCAAAGAGGTCATAAAACATGAGCTGGAGAAAATTAAACCTATATCCACAAGGAAGACCATACAAATTCACTGAATGGCTACCTAATAGAAATGAGCATGGAGAGCAGGGTAAGGTCATCATCGGAAAGGGTGGCTTCTCTTGTAGCCAATAATTTTATGGTTCTCCAAGCCACATCCCAGAGTAGTTAATGGGCCAGTCGTGATGGAGTTGCGATTGATGATTAACCCCCTCTTGCTGGTGACACCCTTGGGACCCTTCAATTTCCTTGTGTTTTTATGTTTGTTGGGACTCCTGGGATGTTTTGTACTTTCCTTGCCTGGGGGCAGGTAAAAGATTTCATTGATCTGTTCCTGTGACCTGCTAGGATCACAATATTGACAGATGCATGGTTTTCCACCCCCCTGAGCATTGTTGAGTAGCCAATGCAGGTGGGGATAGAATTCTTGTGGTGATCTATACTTGCTGGATCCACCTGAAAGAGTTGTCAGTGAGGTTACATATGTAGAAGAAAGGACATACCACACAAATAGTAATCTTTTCTGTCAGAATCCTTTCCCTGGGCCTGACGCTTTGCAGCAAAGAGTTTGTAATTTTTGGGAAAGTCTGATAGCCTGTATGCCCAAGGGTCATTGAATGTATCTGGAGGAAGCAGTATGTTTGTGTCAGTTTCCATTGATCAGTAAGGCCACTCACATTCAATGCTCTGATGGAGCTTGAGCAAGCATCCCAACTTCCCCAACCAAAGATTCTTTCCCTGTATGCTTGCCTCTTCCCCATTCTTCATCCACCTTTCTGCTTTTCCATCACTTTGACAATGAATGTGGAGAATTGCTCCATCCCTTTGTTGGTTGTGTGTAACACTGATGTGGGGAGATCTTTCCATTGTGTTTTTGTTCCTGGTGAGTGTTGTAGAACAAGTGATTGCTGGGAAATTTTTCACACGCCCCTGGTTTATATACTTTTGGCTGGTATGAGTCATGCTGAGTCATGCTGAGTCATGCTTAGTCATGCTTAGTCATGCTTAGTCATGCTTAGTCATGTTTAGTCATCAGGCTGTGCACTTTCACATGATTGATGTGGGCTGTGATGGATGATCTGAAACAGAAATTAACCCTTTTTTCTTGTGAGATCAGAACATGCAGACCCAAACAAGGTATCCACTTGGGAGCATACTCATTCATTTTCAAGTGAGGTGCTTGAATTTTCTGCCAGAATGTTTGACTAGAGAAGTGCCAACTGTGGTCAGCATGAACCTTGCTTGTGCAATGCTGGAGCAATCATTTGTGAATTGTATACATCCATACAGGTCATGTATTTGAATTGGAACTTGTTTTTTGCCACCAGACCTTTGTTGTCTGGTCCAGACTATCCGACCTTTCATTGATGTCATCCTCAAAGACCAACTCCGGTTCATGTGCTCCCAAAAAGATTTCATCATCAAACTCTTGTAGTAACCCGGTTGTCTCCCATTCAGAGCTCCTTGATAGAGTAACATATAGATTGAACAATGAGAGTTTCCCAGTGGGGGGGGCGCAATGTCAACAATGATGCGGGGAATTGTTTGGCCTTGAGAGCGACAGTTGGTGAAGCAGTAACTGGCCGTGATCGGGTATTGAAGGCGTGTTACCGTTTTCGTTTTCCTCTCCAGAGCAATTTGCATCGAGCACTCGGGAAAATTTGGATCACACCATCATCGAGAGCATCGAGGCGTGTCGCACGTGTACGATTAAGTTTGACCAAGATGAACTGCGGGAGATGCTTCAGTTTAACAATGGAGGCACCCTCCGGTGGAGGCTCTTCAGGGTTGAGAATAATGCTGATCGCGAGCTCGATTGTCTCCAGTAGGTCCTTGCGTTTTCGTCGCCTTTCACGTGTATTCCGCTCCGCGAGTGCATAATGATAACGCCCGCGCAAGGACTGATGGTAAGTGAGTGTCCTCCACGTGGCAGACCAACAGCCGTTGACCATTCTCTGAGCAGGCCTTCCGTATGGATGCTTGATTCCATTGTGTACGCACCGCGTGACCTCACCAAACGGGTGACACACTGTCGTGGACGCAAGTGATGGCATGCACGAGTAATCCTGCTGCCCCGGCACTATTTTTTTGCATACCCGGGGAGAAATACATCTTAAAAACACATCCCGTGTATTCCTGAAGCTTAGAAATATATATGATGGTCTCAACTTGGACCCTGGCATCCTCTCACTGCGCCCGCATCACGGTAACACGGGGATCGGTTGACCGGGGGATTATTAATATTATTGATCAAGCGGCATACTTATTTAGCGGCAGGAACAACACGGTCAAATAAATGTGCAGATTCTGCAATGTTCGTTCAGGCGGGATAATTTAGGGGGTCAGAAACCTTGCAAGCAAGGTAACGCTACACAATAATGCGGAAATTCGCTTCTTGCTGCGATTAGCGCCGGGCTGCCTGTAAATTTGACTAATGCGCAAGGTTAGGGTTACCTCCTCGCACGCCGAGAACGCGAACGGAAACTTGATTGCAGGGAATATACTCCTTATACTGGTGGCGTATTCGGGACATGCGAACCTCGTTGAAGAGCTGATTGTCCGCGGAGCAGACATAGGTGCACTCAACGACAAGTTGCAAAGTCCGATCGCTGGTGCCGTCTTTAACGGTTATGAGGATGTCGTGTGCGTCCTCACTCAAGCCAGGGCGGATCACGCCAACCGCGATTGAAACCGCATGCATGTTCAACCGGAAACAACTCCGAACACCCAGAGTGACAAGCGAGTATATCCCAGAAAAGGCTCCGAGACCATTGAGCACATACGAAGCCAGCTCCCATGGTACAGACAAATGAAGGTTTATGCGAACGAAGCACAGTACAAAGTAGTATATGATAATAGGTACAATCCAATCCAAAATTGCGTATAGGATCATCTGGGCAAACCCATCTCCTGACCAATTGCTTTTAGGCATTCTCGAGCGAGGGTGCGAGCATCAAACTCTATGAAGTCCTTCGTTTTCTCTTGCTCCCCTTGAGCGATATGGCTCCGACCGTCGCCGACAGAATGTTCTGGGGGTGATGAGAGCCAGGCGGATGGTGTCTTGCGTGGGAGCGAGGCAATCTCACAGAAGACGTGATAGAAGTGGAATAAGTGTGCTTTGGATGACCGCCGGACGGCATCGGTAATGAGACCCTTTGGATCCAGTGAGGTTTCGATCACTACAAAACTAGGTGTGAACAAGAGTAAAGGAGGGGGGGAGTATACATACATGGCTGTTGAACCGCATACTGCGATGGCGACGAGGACAGGGCGGCCCAGAGAGTACCAGGCCAAAGCTGGAGATTCAGGAGTTTTCTCAGGACGTACAACAGCTCCTCCTCCCGATACCTGGTCAATCGTCATCACGTGGGAGGCCAATCAACAGCACAAAGACGTACCTTTGGAAAGGAAAGCTTCCCCTTAATTCTTCGTCCGCAATATACTCGATTAGTGTGGACCGACACCTACTGAGGAGCAGGGGGAGACATATCGAGGCGACTCGTCTCCTATTTGACTCCCGGTCTGTTTGTGTTCAGCAGACGGAAAACTTGAATCATAGATGGCCACACCTTTTGCCATGTCGGAACAGATCAAGAACAATAAATCGAAACACCAATACGAGAACCTCTCTCTTGGAACGAGTTTTCCGGACCTGGTGGTCCCGTTCTCCGTTCCCACGATGTTACTGTCCTTGTTTGATGATTTCTTGCTACCACGGGGCTTTGATTTCGCCACATCCGGAGTAGCATTAGGGGTCTCAGCCTCTGGATCACGACCGTCCTCGGGTTGTTGTAGTTGACTACCAGAATGCAACATCTTGCCAAGTTGTATGATCAAGTAGTCAGGGACGCGGGAATCTCCTAGGTATGGAACGACGTCTATCTCCAGCGAGGCGATGAGAGCAAGATCGAAATTCTCCTCTAACTCCTGGGTCTCGAGCGGGAAGCTCAACACGGCGGAACTATAAAAAATCGCAATGAGTGAACACCAGGAAATTGAACTTTGCCCTCACCAGTCTGCGAGGATACTGCCCCTGAAAACCTCGAGAACCTGTCTCCAAATGCCCTCCATCCGATCGTCGGATATTTCTAGCAGTAATGGTCAGAGTTGTGCCCAATGCCTAATGCGCAGAGACATACCATCATCCAAGTTTCTGAGCTGCAGAGCAAATTCGCGGACGATAACGAGGAACGCTGTTGTGGCAGTTTTCCACAAGGGAGGGTCTTTTCCGAATTTCGATGGGGCTGGACAATCGTACTTCAGCTTAATGGGGATCGAGTACGCCTATCGAATGCCATTTAGCCTATAACTGTGCAGAGGAGATACGCGACTCACAGACAGGATGGCTTCCAACGTTCCGTTGACGTATATCTCCAGGTTTGTCTTGAACCTCAAGAATAGATCCGCCAACTGCGGCGTGGTCTTCTTCGACAGCGCGATGTACGAAACTCGCTTTTGCGGCTTTGTGCTCGGGGAAGGCACATCGAAGGCTGCCATGAACGGAAGCGTAGCATATTCCGAGAGGTCACGTAGGATCAACGAAGGAACGCCGGGTGATGCCATATCGATATCTTGAATAACCTCTGTCACTGCCACTTGAACAGGGCTGAGACTGTCGATATCCGGTCGGTACTCGGGAGAGAAGCTGTACGTGAGGACATCTGTAGCTGTGTGAGGATCGGGGTTTCGACGCAACGGTTTTGATTACCTTTCAAGATTGACGTGAGCCTCGTAAGACGTTCTAACGGCCATTCACTCTCCTCGAGAGAACGTGTCAGAGCCCTGGTGTGATTTAGGATGTCCACGTATGCGACTAGACTGTCCTGGGTGAACGGGATGCGAGTTTTCTCCAACGTGGGAGTGTCAGGAACTCCCGTCAACTCCTTGCCCATCGTATCGCAACTCTCCCACACCCGTTCGCAGGACTCAACAACCCGTTCCTTGATATCCGCATCGGCGCTCGAGAACGCCCTAAGACCCTTTTCGAGGCAACGCAACGCGGGGGTCGTGATTGTCCTGTTGTCGTATAGCCACGAATCACGAACGTGACCGAGGAAGGCGTCCCAGGCATCGGCAAAGGAGTCGAGATGGGCAATTTTTGGGACTAAGAAGTCGGAAAACAAGGATCCAATCGACGAGAAAGCGAGGGATTTCGAGTCATCCCATGCCGCAATGACCTCAGTATCCGGGGAATCCGAATACAATTGAGAAGGGGAAGCCTGCCTCACAGCTTGCGTGAGCAACTCGAGGAGGGGGAAAGTGATCTTCCAGATGCATTCATGCCACGTCTCCAAACTCAGCGTTCCTCCATAGAGTTGCAACGTTCGGAACAGGGTCTGGATAGCCCCTACGCGGACTTCAGGTCTCGAATCCGTACACAGCCCGAGTAATTCCTCCAATAAGAACATCCATAATGCGCTGTACTCCGGCTCTTTCTTCGTGTCCTTCCGTTTCGCCTGGATCGAATCCGAAACCCCCCACAGTAAGCTGGCAGCAGCTGTCAAGGCGATATTCGTATCCGCCTGTTTTCCGAACTGTCCAAGAGTCTTGATACAGAGACGGAGGTGTTCTGGAGAGAGGGAGGTCAAAGAGTCGCATACGAGGGTGAGGGATTGGAAGGCAATTTTCACGAGACTAGTGTAGCCCTTCTCGCTGAAGTATCCGAGGGGAGGAGGTTTCGGCTTGGAGACCTCCACCGTAGAGGCGGAGTTAAGAGAGTCTGATGACTCGGAAACCGATGGGATCGCAGGCTTGCACACACTACTCAGCATTTCGAAGATGATTTCCCAGCCAACTACGAGCGTATGCCCAGAGGACTGAAGGATAAGGTGGAGGGTCTCGAGTCCCATTCTTCGCAGTTCGACGGAGGTTGTCCCGCTAGTGATGATAGTGGTTTCGTAGGTCACCTGCTGCGACAGAACTTGCAAAACCCGTTGCTGGGCTTCTGCTTTCATATCCCCCATCGAGCTGAGGTTCCGCGGGACGACGACCAAAATCTCGTCTAGGATACGTGCAGCTTGGATCCGGATCGACTGGGGTGCGGTTGAAAGCCGAATGATGGAAAGGAGATGGCTCGTGACAGTGTCCCAGGCAACGTCTGGTGAACGGTATATAAGGCGGTGGATGTTGAGGAGGGCAACCCCGCCCAGTTTGTTGATCCCGAAGTCACCGCTTCGCTGAGGCTCATGTCAAAAAATCACGAAGGGAACTAGCGGCAGACTGCTCACCAAGGTGCGTGGTAAGTGGATACCGCTCACGCGCCTTCTGTGAGCTACGCTTGTCCTGGGCGAAGGGGATAAGGTTGCACTGAGAGAACTAGCATCCTCTGGCTGCGTTGAGGTGGGTGTTTCTAGTATGCCGGGTTCCCCGGACTGCATCACCACCATCTCACTGCTGAGCTTGCATAACGCGTTGACAAAATGTCTGAATGCGTCATCCTCAAGGTTCTTCGATGTATCGAACAGTCGTTGAATGGTATTCTGCACGTTGTCAGGATCGAGTTCCGTAAGTAGGGGGTGGTGGGTGCCAGAGGTGGGCAAACTGCCCGTGGAGGTGGGTGGTGATGAGGTGGAAGAGGAGACGGACCGGCTCAGCGCGCCGGCGCCTGGGATAATGGAACTTCTGCGTGAAGCAGAGGTGGTTGGTTTTCCTCCCTTGGAAATCAACACATAATCCGCGTTCTGTAGCACCTCCAAAATGTCGAACCAACTCTCATCTAGACCTCCCGAAAGGTAGAGAGCACTGGAAACGAACACCTTCAGACAGGCCAAGTTGCGCTCTGACAGTCCAGGCGATGGCGGTGGACCCGTCAATCCTAGGTTATCGGTTAGGGAGTGTGTTGCCCGTGGCGTGGGCGGCTCGATGGTATCCACGCTCGATACGACCTTGGTAGGGACTGCAAATTTTGCGAGGCTGGTGAAAAATGCATCCCGGGGAGTTGTAAGCCCAAGCATGCCAGAGACATTGGTCATCGCTTGGTAGCTCGCTAGCGTGTCTCCGAACAGCTCGTCAGAAAGATTTGTGGAGATGATGAACGATAACGCAGCAAGCAACGCTGGCCACCCGCTGGCAACCATATCTCTGACCGAACGAAGTTGCAGCGTTACCTTGTCATCTTGAGGAAGTTTGTCGACATCGAGGGCGGGAGGAGCTCGAATGACCGATTCACCGGCCGTTCTAGGCCTTTGGACGACGATGGAAGTGTATATTGGACCTATGAATGCGGCAAAGCCCTCGCAAAGCGAGACGATGCATTGCACTGCGAGCAGGTAAATGTAGGATTCGGGGATGGGAGGCGAATCAGCCTTGTCGAGTTGGTCGATACTGAACGTGTGTTAATCTCTGCCTGGCAAATTCACTTCAACCGGCTTACCATTGCAGTTTCATTGATGATCCTTGCACGCTTAGGCCAGCCCCAGTTCCGATCAACCCCGCAACTCCTGACACTGTGGCACTCGCAGCTGTAGCGACCATTCCAGCAACACCGCCCACGTCGAGGCCGTAGTTCGCATCCCCACTCGACAGAACACCGACTCCGGACACCTGTGAACTGACACCTAGGAGAGCTGGTTTCTCGGTCACGAGTCGTTTGAGGGCAGCGATCAGTGAAGTGAACACTTTCGACCCGGTCTCTTCGGCATCATAGCGCTCCCAAAATGTCCGCATGAGCTCGGAATCACTGCACAGCCTAAATCCGCAGATCAATTGTTAACATTTTTTGGTGTATCAGTTATCGCTCACCCTCGCATAATTTCCATGGAAAGGACCCGCATCCATAAAGGGCGGGGTGGGTGCCCTGACAATTCCTGGTTTGAATCTACTTCCCCGGAAGCACCGCTGCTGATGATCTTGATCAAGAGCATCATGAAGACCTCCGACTCGGTGTCGAGCTCAGAAGAGAACTGTTTCAGTAGGAGGAACACTACCCGGGTGGACCGAAGAGTCAATGGGAACAACGGCCGTTCGGATAGAGCCTTCAACAAGAGCGGGCTGAGGTGGTGTTGGAGAAGCAAGAGCAACTCAGAGTGCTAAGGATTACCAGTCAGCAAACGTAGGAGTACAAAGCAGTCCTCATACCTTCCGGAAAAGGTCATGGTAATTCGTTAATACGCTCTCTATCAGCTCGAGGGCGAAGGTTTTATGTAGGAAATCCAACTTTAGGAAATGGGGTCTCTCTGAGTTCGCGAGCAAACATAGATCTTCGAAGACCGCAAACGCGTCACGCGCAGACGGACTGAGAGATCTCGTGGTACCGTCGGGCAGATACACGTCTTCAACGTCTGTGAACACCTCCCGTTTGTCTTCCTCGACAACTTTGTCAACTACAAACATGACCAACTGCCTGAGCGTAGCAGCGGCGGTCGAGGATACCACCGCAATACGAGAGTCTTGAAGTTTGAAACATAGGAGTAGAGCCTGTGACACACGCTCTGGTTCATACTTGAGTGGTAGACAGAACAAAGATGACCAACATCACCGAGAAGTTCACCGTGCACGGAAGGAAAGTTGGTGATGAGTGATAGGAGTGTTTGAAGAATCCTCAGTTGGATATCTACCCCCTGATTAATACAATCTCCCATGGTGTTGATAATCACAGGAACCGCCGACTGTGGGACTGCTTTGAGAGAAATGAGGCGTTGGAGGGAGCCGAGCGAGATTGCGACGACCTTCGCATTCTTCGTCGCGCACCCCATGAAAACAGGGCGGAGGAGGTCATCGGAGTGTGGTCCATCTATCGCACAAACGGCGATGCATCAGGGAACGTGTGGGGTGGAAGGTCAATGAGCATACCGGATGCAAGATTTGTGGTTGCCTGTTCTGGAGATGCCCTCAGGATGGCCAACGACTTCTCTGCAGCCTTGGGATGGTATTAGTGTTGAAATCGGTGAGCTGAACAAAACGACAAACACCTCTCTAACTTCTGGGTATCTTCGCTTTGTCTCGCTGGATAGAGACTATAGCCACTTGAGTATCCGGGTGGAGATGGAAAATAGTAAATGCACACCTGCAGCTCCGTCACGAGGAAAGCCAATGAACTCATCCCGCGTCCAGGTCTGGGTTTGTTTCAATCCACAATGCGCCGCCGTGAGTACGACACGCCCAGATATATCCACAGGTGTCCTTTTTGACGGTGATAACGTGTAAAGTAGACGTGGTATCGCACTGCGGATTGTTGAGCCGTCGGAATGGGTGGAATTAGGTCTAGCGCTCATTGGTGATCCCGTCCAGTCATCCGCCCGCCACCCAAACTACCACCATGGCGAGTCATATGCCCAAGCTAATTGCTTTTGATTTAGAGTAGGTTTGTACTTTCTAATGTGTCGAAATTCGCTGATACATTTTACGCTCAGTTACACTCTCTGGCCCCTTTGGGTCGATACCCATGTTTCAGGTAAACTCGCAGCGGTGCGCGCCAGCGACAGTATCTAAGCTATGAGCAGAACCGCTGAGGAGAGATGGCAATACGACCAACCAGGTGTTGGATAGGTGAGAGTTCAGATCGTGCCAACCAATCGCCGCGGTCTGAGCAAAGGCCCAGATACAGCAACGAGATTTGTTTTTACCAGGATGTGCCTCAGATCTTGCATGGACTGAAGGCAGAAGGTGTGTTCGTCGCGGCGTGTTCCAGAACCACCGTACCATTGGTGTAAGAGGTGGACAGGAGGTTGGGAGAGGCACCGATGTCTGAGATTGAACAATAGGGCGCGACGAGCGCTATCGCTCCTCCTGGTCCCCGTAAACTCAAAGTCAGGAGACAAATATGGAACACCAGTTGCGGCTGAGGAACTTTTTGATCAGATGGAGATATACCCAGGTATGTCTTCTCACTCAGACCGATTTCCCAGAGGCAATAACGTGAGACAGGGTCTAAGAAGGCGCATTTCCGCAAGCTTCACGAGGCGACAGGGATACCCTATTCTGAGATGGTGGGTCTGGCGACTTTTTCTCCTGCCAATCTGACCATCGGCTTGTAGCTCTTCTTTGACGACGAGATACGTAACAAGGAAGTGGAATCTCTCGGTAAGTTGTGTCTTTGCTTCCGGAACTGGAACTGGATTTATTTCCAAGGGGTGACCTTTTGTTTGGTTCCGGATGGGGTTGATGCCCACGGATTTGAAAAAGGACTTGGAAAATGGAGGAAGCTTCAGTCAGAATGAGATGGAAGGGAATGGCGGGCTCGGGTGTTAGCCCGGCGGAAGATGCCGGTCGGAAGGTGGGCGGGGGAGGTGGAAAAGGAAAGGCGGTGGTGGATTGGTGGTACGGATTGGTTTTCGTGATGTAAATTCTCGACGGTCGCCTTCAACGATGATGACCGTTTGACCGCGACCAAAACTCTGTCGTGATCTGCTCAAAACCGTTCCACTTCCTCCTCCTTCTTTCCGGCTGGTATATCTTCGGTTCATCGTGTTATCAACAACAACGGGCGCCCTTAATCGTACATCTAACATCTCTTTAACCGCACTCTTCTCTTCCCCTCTCCCCCTTCCTTTCCTCTCTTTGCCGTTGGCGATCAAAAGACATGCTCCAATCCAAGCCCGGATCCTCTCTCTTCCTCGGCATCGAGTTGGCGACTGACCAACTACGTGCTACCCTCGTAGATGACAACCTTGAGTTGATGGGTGTGGAGTGCGTGGATTTTGACACCGAGGTGCCGGAGTATCAGTGAGCATCCATATCCCGTTCATTTGTCCTTCCAAATCTCTTCGTCGCATTTTCATCCAGTCAAAGACGGGATCGGTCGTGTGGTCCGTGAGCTGACAGCGTCGTCCTCTTGTCTAGGACGCAGGGCGGGATCTTCACCACCCCAGGTGATGCGTATACGACTCCAGTCGATATGTGGGTCAAAGCACTTGGTGCGTCTTCATTCCATTTCCTGCTTGTCCAACGGAACCAATTTTTACCTCCCGCTTTTCCCTTGTCCTTTTTTGGTATCTCGATCTCCCTGACCCTCTACCCAGACCTCCTCTTGGAAAAGCTCCATAGAAACCACGACCTCGGGAGGATACGTGCAATAGGTGGTTCTGCCCAAGTTAGTTCCCCGCCGTTGTCGTCCGCCTTCGTCAACCGACTTACCCAACTCTTCCCAGCACGCTCTCGTTTGGTGGAAGGCGAATGCCGTGCCCAATCTAGCCGCACTAGACCCTCGACTCAACTTCAACAGTCAGCTCACATCACAATGCTTCTCAATACCCAACGTTCCGGTTGCCCAGGATACCTCGGCACACACTCACGCGCTTGCCATCGAAGCGGCTCTTGGTGGTCCCGATCACATGGCAGCCCGTGTCGGCACCTGTGCTCAGTCATCCCTGATTGCGGCACAACTATTGCGCGTACGTGAAGCCTGGCCAGACGTTTGGGCGAGGACTGGTCGCGTTCAGGTCGCGTCTGCGTTCTTATGCAGCATGATGTGTGGATCGTGGGTTGGAATGAACGAACCAGAAGCCTGCGCGACTGGAATGTGGGTGCATGGAACAAGCAACAGTCCAGGCCATTGGGACGAAGGTGTGCTTGAGATCATCGGCGGTAATCGGGAAGAGGGAAGGCGTATTAGGACTTGGCTTGGTGACGTGGATCTCTCTGGAGGCAGTCGGAAGATTGGAATGATTAGCCGGTATCTCGTCGACCGATATCGCTTTGATCATGGTGAGCGACTTGCTTGTGTTTGCTTCCCCCTGTGCTGTATCTAACCTTAACCTTCAGATACGATCGTTACCCCCTTCGCCCTGGACACGCTCTCCTCGTACATTTCTCTCATTCCCCAACCCACAGATATCGTCTTGCAACTCGGGCCGATGGACTACCTTATGGCATCTGCAGTCAACTATGTCCCCTCCCGCCTTTTTAACCTATATCCACACCCTGCTCAAGACCCAAGCGAGAAGCGCAAATACATCGTGGCGTTGACGAGCAGGTATTATTTCTGTTACGTCCGCCTCGGTCATGCGAATTGACATCTGGGTAGGAACGCCGATGTGCCACGAGCATTGGTGAGAGATATGTACACGAAAAGCTGGAGCGCGTTCGACCGTCTGGTAGACATTGTACCGCCGGGTGGTTCGATAGGGTGAGTCGCTGCCGTCTCAAATTCTCATTCGAGCTAAATTCCTCCCCAAGCTTGGACGACAAACTGTTCAGCTTTTGGTTTCTTCAAGCTGACGGATTTCCCTTCTCTCACGTGAAAGGAATATTCAGATTCGAGACGGGTATCAAGGTCAACGAGTTTCGCGATCTGCGGGCAAATCCACGGTGCCTTCTCGAGAGCCAATTCCTTTCATTTCGTGTCCGTTGGTCCAGGATTTTAACATCAGGTATCTTCGGAAACACCGTCGGTCGAGGAGGGGCCGTTCCCAACTCAAATACTACAAACCCACCACCTAGCAAGCTTGGTTTGGCATTCGACCCGTATGATTATTTCACGTTGCCATTAAGAATCCTCGCCACCGGCGCCGCTGCCAACTTCCCATCTGTCGTCAACATCATTGGAGACATTTTCAATACCCCTGTCATCATACCTACATCCCAGATCGATGCTGCGCAGGTAGCACCTCACAGGAACGCTCCGGCTAAAGGTTATCCGTCACGGGCGAGTATGGGAGGTGCATATGTCGCCAGGTGGGTCTGGGGTAGAGAGAGAGGCGGTATACGTGCAGGGGGCACTTTTGAAGACGATCTACGAAAAGTGTTTTCGAAAAGGTGGATGATGACAGGAGGATTAGCGTTGAAGACCAGCGTCAGTACCGTTCCGCAACTCAGTAATTCGGCGGTCTCCACTCCCGTTGTCGGGGGTCTTTCTACTGGCGGAAGCAGTCGAGGTGGCAGTGGCTCGAGTACGCCGTACAGTCACCATCCACGATCTGGTCTTGGGACCACGGTCGTAGTTGAAGAGGACGAAGAGGAAATTGACAATGACGTGACAATGGGCAGGCTGAGGTCTCTGACAACCTCAGCTATTACTGGCCCCCTACAGACCACGAATGCCTCGCTCAGCCTGCTTTCTAATTCGGCATTGGCCGCATCCGCTTTAAACGGGCAAAACCCCGTGCCGTTCACCGGTTCCGAATTGCTTCCTCCTGATCCCTCGAATACCGCGGGAGGCGAAACTTCGGCGACAACAAGTGCACCTTTAACGCCAGTCACTGTGATGACTTCGACCTCGGAGAACGACCTGCAGGTTGGCCTCGGCAAAGTAACCGACCCAGATGTCGACTCGTTCATGGGCTACGCTGCCATTGTTCCCGAATATTGCAGACTGGAAGGCATGCTGGTTAAAGGAATCGTGTAATTCAGGATGCAGGTGTGTTTTGAGCCCTCCGGTGTTTTCCTGCTGGGCTAAAGCATTGTCTAAGGATATCATACTTCCCACTAAAAGCAATCGTATATTACATGTCGAATATGTTGTCTCAACACCTTTTTCTACCCATACCCGAACGCATAGGTACCCATTATTCTGTTCCTCTCGCATTGATAGTTTACACTCGCTCGTTTCCCTCGCCCCTACCTACCTCTCTTGTGCAGCTTTCTGCGTCTTTTGCTTCTATTTACCTTTATTAGAGTCCAAGGTTACTTGTTCCTTCCCTGATGACCTTGTGTTTTGCGAATGCGATTTCACCTTCCTGTTTCAGCGTCGACTTTGGTTCTCAGCGGCCGGCTATGGATGTCTACAAGGAGCTCTTTTGTGCGCACTCACCTCCTTCTATCGGAGTGTCTTTCCCGGTGTAGCCCCTCCCTTATAAACCATGACAAGTTGAATTAGCAAGAGTGCACCGATGTACGATTACACAGTACGGTGCCACATAAGCAGTTGTTTGGATTGAACGCGGCGTGATCATGTCATGATCCAATTTGTCACGCGTCGTTGAGTCACTTCCCACGACCCCTCTCGGAGGGAACAAACACAATCTATACCAAGGGGGGGGCCTAAGCGTTCTACCTTTATCCCCAATGACCGCGGGCTCAGAGTCTATCAAGGCTATAGATGGCTCTTCCGTTCACAAGATTACCTCTGGCCAAGTGGTGGTGGACCTCCAGACCGCTGTGAAGGAGATGGTCGAGAATAGTCTCGATGCGGGAGCCACCACTATTGGTGAGTCGGGTTTATTCACCAGGTCCCATCTATCCCCAAACTCAGCCCCGAAGAGGTACGGTTTCGTGACCACGGTCTCAAATCTATTGAGGTTGTCGACAATGGTTCTGGGATCGCGCCAGAGAATTATGATGCCATCGGTGAGTACATCCGAGGACCATCCGTATGTGTTCACTTAAGGACCTTATCCTTCACAGGTTTAAAACACCACACTTCTAAACTGTCTTCGTTTGAAGACCTTACCACTGTTTCTACCTTCGGTTTTAGAGGAGAAGCGATTTCTTCCTTATGCGCACTGAGCGAGTCGGTGACGGTCACCACCGCCACCGTTTCTGAGGCCCCTATGGGCACAGTGATTGAGCTAGATCGGAGCGGGAAAGTGACAAGTAGAGGCACGAAAGTCGCTCGTCAGGTTGGCATGCCAGTCCATTCATAGCGAGCATGGAGCTTAACTCCGACAGAGAGGGACTACCGTGACCGTTACGGGACTCTTCAAACCACTCCCCGTTCGTCGAAAGGAGCTTGAACGTAACGTCAAGCGCGAGTTTGCGAAGGCTCTTAGTCTGTTGAACGCCTATGCATTGATCCCGTGCTCTAAGGAGAATCAAGGCGTCCGGCTCACAGTGTCAAATCAGGACGGAAAGTGAGAAATGGACGTCCGCTACCTCCCTTGCTCAGACTTGACGCATTCCTGAACAGTCGGAAGACCGTTTCTCTCCGTACAGATGGAACACCTTCATTGAAAGCCTCCGTCTCCGCTTTATGGGGTCCTAAAGCACTCAATGACATTGTCGGGCTCGACCTTGACTTTGAGGTTGAGACCGAGAAGGCTGTCCTCCGACGCCTCGCAGCACACGACATCACGGCGTATGTCTGATTCACGTCCCTCGGATAGATCTGGATGGATGTTGACTGGCCCTGCAGATCGTCCCCTGGCAACAATCGAGTCCGAGTTGTAGGATTGATCTCAAAGTTCTCCCTCGGCTGTGGTAGGACGACAGCAGACCGGCAATTCTTTTTCATTAACGGTCGTCCTTGCAACCCTACCAAAGTACGTCAGCCTGTTGATGCCGATCTTTGATTGACCTTAGACCGATGGTCGTCAGGTCCAAAAGGCCTTCAATGAGGTATACCGATCGTTCAATATCAACCAATCCCCGTTTGTTATTGCTGATTTCATCCTTCCAACGGGTATGTTTCGATTTCCCATCGTGTGCGGACCTGTTCAAAGTGACATTTATAGACTCGTGTGATATCAACGTCAGCCCTGACAAACGGACGATCTTGCTTCATAGCGAAGGCAACCTGATCCGAGCACTCAAGGTGTGTACACCTCTAAAATCACCGCGAAACCTACCGATTTGACACTGGTATTTGGAAGGCCGCTTTGGAAGACGCGTTTTCTACCTCGCGGTCGACGTATGATCTCAACGAGGCCGGCCGAGGATCATCTAGATCCCAGTCAGAGGTTACGCCATCACAAGAACCCGAAAAACATTCTGCAACCGGCGAGACGCCTCCTGACAAGGTACCAATGGAGGTGGAGAATGAGGATACCACGGCCAACACAGCCGAGCAAATTGGATCCTCTCCCGCCCAGCCGATCACTGTTGACAAACCCACGGATACTGGCAACAACGATCACGATGTAATCCCGTTATTTGACGAGTCTAGGCCTCATTCCCCAGAATTGATCGCGGATGACCCGCCAGCGCCGACGCGTAATCGGTCGGACTCTTCCCTGACTCCGCCTGTCAGAGATCGGGATGTTAATGAGGATGCTCCAATTGCCATTCGGGTAACGAGTCCTTCACTTGACGAACGCCCGCCACGGGAGCCGGACGTTCCATCAGAAACCCTCGGGACGACTACGGTTATTCCTCGTTCATCGGAACCAACTCCCTTGAAGCGCAAAGATCCACCTGTCCAAGCGGTTCTCAATACATCTGGAGCTTCCTGGAATTTAACAGCGAAGGGCGCGAGCCAAGAAGATAGACCCCAGAAGAAGGCGAGAATCGATTCGGCACCCGCCAGGTTGGACCGCTCGCCCGCTAGTTCAACGGGAAAGAAAAAGGCGGGGTTATGGGCATTTGCGCTCCCAGGAAGTTTGCGCCCGCAAGTGAGAGAAGACACTCCCGAAGATGACAATGCAGAGATGTCTTCGACAGTTTCGACCAAAGGTGTTGATGAGATCGCTCAAACTCCAGACTATCAGCAAAGGCGGTCAACTCGCACGCCTGAACTTCCCATCGATAATGGGTCCGAGGTTGAAGATGGTTTGGCTGTTGTCACAACGAACAAAATTATCGGTGACAAACAACGTACGACGTCAAGTAATACTCACCCCGACCGGCTCGTGGATCTCGACGTCTCGGAACCAGAAACGGGACGAGAGAAGACGCCTTCTGATCTATCGCAGCAGGGTCCGGGGGTTTCATCTCCGGAGGGGGAGGATGACGTCGTCCTGTCCGTTGACATCGCGCGGATCGGGACTAGATGGCAGAGTGCGCAATCCTCGCGTACGGCGGTCGCGAATTGTGAGGTGTTACAGAACCTTGTCGCGGGCGACAGGCGAGCTGGACTTGAGAACAAGAACGAGGAGGAAGCAGCAGCAGCCCTGTCGCGGGTTATTGACAAGGAAGACTTCAAAACCATGGTTCCTATTGGACAATTCAACAAGGGCTTCATTATTGCTCGGCGACAGAGAAGTTCTGGTGGGCCAAGCCAAGCCGGCGTTATGGACGACCTGTTTATCGTCGATCAACACGCGTCGGACGAAAAATATAATTTTGAAACTCTACAACAGACGACCCGGGTGGAGTCTCAGCGTTTGATCAGGTGAGTTTTACCCACTTCCGAAAATAACTTCTGGTTCCGAGACTGACGATACGGTCCAAGGCCTCAGCCACTGCGGCTAAGTGCAGCAGACGAATTAATGGCGATTGACAACATGGACATCCTTAACCGGAACGGGTTTGATATTGCCGTGGATGACAGCGAAGGCCGAGACCCTTCGAATCCACGTCTCAGTTTAGTCGGACAACCTGTCAGCAAAAGCACGACTTTCGACATGAAAGGTGCGTGTGAGATATTTCATTTTATATTTCCCCGAAATTCATTTCACGCATATTACGAATGGTGTTTGATGTTTTTTCTCCTCTTCGCTTGCATTTTTAGATCTTGAGGAAATCCTGAGCCTCATGCACGATCGGCCTATTGGCCAGATGGTGCGATGCTCCAAAGTTCGAGCAATGTTTGCTTCTCGAGCGTGTAGAAAGAGCGTAATGATCGGTGACTCATTAAATCGTCAACAAATGGTCAAGGTGAGCGAACACATATAAACTCAGGGTCCGCTTTGAGACACGGCTTACGAGACCTATACAGATTCTTCAACACATGGGTACAATTGAACAACCGTGGAATTGCCCCCACGGACGCCCGACCATGCGACACCTCTGTGACATATCTGAAGTCCCGCAAAGACCCGTGGACACTATCGACTGGGATGGTTACCGTAGAAGGTTGTTAAGGAAGCGGCGGTAGAACGGCCGGGGGGAGACGAAGGGTGCCTATCATCTCTAATCTAATCACGATTTATGTATCGATATCGTGCGATCATAACATGACACTGGACACAGAGAGGAGCTGGAGGGGAACTCTTTTGGACAGAGCGAGAAGGTTCATCCTCAGGTCCCTCGTATATGGATCCTCGACCCCGGACGCTTGGGCTTTCTTGGCAACGTCAGATTGCATAAGCTGTAGCAGCCTTTGTCGGCTATACTCGAGCACATGATCCAAAACTTCGTGGTCGTCCTTATCGGCGTCGTTCGTCGCGTCTTGGGAGGAGGGGGCAACGAGTGCAGACATGGGGTTATCGATTGTCAGCGTTCCCGAAGCTTCTCTCCGCTGACGTCTCGCTTGTTTGAACGCTGCTCCACTCCATTCCAACTCTGCTTGCGCCAATTCGAGGGGTCGGTTTACCAGATTCTGGATGTCGATTTGGCTGCTGAGTGCGGCGATGAGATCTCCTTGCTGCGGGTACACGTCAAGCGAGCGGCGGATGTCCTCGGAGATGTCGGAAGCGGATAGGTCTGAGGGCCCACCCGACCCGGTGGCGACTTGGCGTGCAATCTTCTGAACCAGTTTGTGGCGGCCCTCCGTTATAGAATTCACGATGTTGTCTTCCACCCAGTTCTCAAGGGGAAAGCCTTCGCCCTCTGAATCCGACGAGGACGGTGGCGAAGGGTTTCCAATGAACTCGGCCAAACTGCGGACGTATGCCAGACCGTCCACGCCACCATAAACGAGGGACCAAATATAATCCTGGGCGTTGAGAGCTGCAGCTTCGGTGGGGTCCGTGTCCGGTGCTGAGGATATGCCGCGACCATCGATTGAGTTCCGAAGGAGGTCGAAGAGCTTTGGCTGATCGTTGATATTCTGCAGGGTTTCCTGGGTGGTCAAATCTGCCATCAAAGTAGACATTGACCCGTAATCAGTTGTAGAATGCTCCCGACGGGGAAGCGAAGTATGAGCGTCTTCCTCATCACCATCTTTCGCCCTTGTACGGCCAGAGTGCCTATTAATGGTCCAGTGGCGCCGCTTTGTGGGCGTGGCTGTGAGTTCTGGAGTAGCCTGTGGGAGGTTACGTTTCAAGGAGATGTTGACCGGTGACGGAACGATGACGGAGTTCTCCGAAAATGGGTCCGGATAGAGTGGGTTCAGGGTCGGCGTGGGCTGATGAACGTCGACCAGCGCCGAAAATAGTGAGAAAGGGTCCTCGACTGAACAAGCGGGGTAAGCGATCTCCAAAAGCTCGCTTAGACAGAGGCGGACAAACAAAAGAGGATCACCTTCCCAATAATTCAAACTTCCGTCCGCCGATAACGGAAGACCGCTCTTTTCGATACGCAAACGTTCCTTCTTTGTCTTGTATTTCTTGCCTAGAAGCGTCAGTTAAGACAGGATCATGATACCAGGGGATATGAAAGGGTACGAGCCTTTCAATTTTAATGCGAGCATCACTCGAGCTAGGTCCGAGCCCGGAGGAAATTTACCCAGGCCATCCTTGGCACCGGGTAAACCGCCATCGGACTGAAGAGATTCTGAGACACCCTTTGGAGTTTTGAGGGACTGGGAGACGGGAGGAGCGGTGTTTACGGTGGCGGCCGCACGAGCCGACCTCCGACCGAGCAAAGGCTGGGGCTGGGTATTTGATAAAATTGATTGGGCCCGACTGTCCGTGGTTTCCGGTTCGGGGGTATCTTCCTCCTCCTCGGGGGCGTTCGAACGATGATCATCGCCATCGATCTCGATATTCCAATCGGTTTCGTATTCGATGACCGTCGCGGCGGCTTTTGCGATGCGATCCAGACCCCAGGCCTCTATTCGTTCGGCTTCGGTGTAGTAGATGCTAGCCGGAGGATTGAACGACTTGGCGTTGGAGGTTACGAGACGAAAATCGATTGCGAAATCCTCGAGAGAGCGGTATTTTCCTCTGGCCACCTTTGTGGTCATGGTTCCAAAGTCCATGGGTTGCTGAACGACATCGCTGTAGCCGGGGACTAGTTTTGGATCTACGGGTTGGAGGAAGAAGGCGTAATCATCCTTTCTGGGGAGGCGAGTCAGCCACGTGTCTGAGAGTTGGATACGGTTGAATGAACACTTTTTGATCTGTGCGATTAGTTTGGAGAGGACGTTTCTCAGTGGCTTTAGCTTTAGGGGTCGGGGAGGGGCATTCTGGCCGTCCTCGAAAGCGACAGACTTTCGTTTCTTGGACATTTTCATTGTGAGAGACGCCGGGCCACTTGAAGGGAGAATGGGAAAGAATGGAACGGTCGGACCGATCAGTTGGAGGTGATGGATGAGTTTACAGCTCAGAACGTAAGAACGAGGACTATGGAAATTATTGGATCCGTTTCATCTCTATTGATTACTTATCTATTGACCGACGTGTCACCTGTCTGGCGACGCCGCTCGCGAGAGTCGTTTTTTTTTTCTCCCCTGCCCTCATATACTACTCGATTTCAGTGGCGGCGCATCTAATGTCATGTCCGGCGTCCGCGGGTGGGTTGTTCGGAGGCGGGCGGGATATCCGAAATGCCAGTGCGGGGGGTGATCCGAGAGCCTAGCGCTTCATTATCATTCATTATCCCCATCAGGTTATCCGACGCTCGACAGCAACCGTTTCGCTTCGGAAGACAACCAGCTTCTAACGGTTGCGGTAGAAACACGTGGTGACTGAGGGGGGGGGAACAAGGGTGATCGCCGGTGTTGTAGCTGGTGTACGCTTTGGATGCTCTTCATGCCCAGCCAGGGTAGCTGTGAGAGACAATTCATATCAGATCAATTTTTCGAAATGCCTTGATGCTACGGCGAAGATGCTTAATCACGACGGCGTCCCAAAAGGCAGGATTGGATCATTGCTACGGTCTAGTTCCTGTCATCGCTTCCCTAGTCAATTTGTGAAACAGCTAATATGTTACGAACCCGACCTTTGTAACCTGGGGCACCGTTTCTTCCGTTCCACCACCAGGCGGTGTGGACCTCAGATTTATGCTCTCAGTCTGAGCGTCCGTCGCGTTTCATTCCTGCGTTTCGTTGTGCTGTTGTCTGCTATTCTCCCATCTCCGTGCTCTCGACATCGCTTCATGTCGTCAACGGGCCCAGCTCGCGACTCCAATTCCCCTCCTGTTCCGATCCCATCTAATACTTCCTCTTCCCTACCTTACTCTTCACGACCCGAACGTACTCCTAATTCTCGAGGAACATCCTCCGTCGATCCTTCTTCCGCCACCCCCCCCATTCCGCTCCCTACCTCTCCATCGTTGGCGTCCTCGACTACCCGCCAACCCCCACAACAACAGCCCGAACCGGGCACTTCGCATATCCCCTCGTCCCCCTCCATTCCTGCATCTCCAAAACGTTTTCTATCCGAATCCAATCAAGATCGCAGAATGCACAGTCCATCCAGCTCATCCCAGGGTGACACTGCCGATACCGAGATGGAGAGCGGCCCCTCCTCGAGTCATCCTGCCGGGCAGCACAAGCCCCAGGACTCCCCGCAGAAGAAGAAACGTACGAGGACTCTGACGACACCCCACCAATCCGCCGTCCTCCATGCGCTCTTGGCTCAGGTCAGTCCTCTTTCGGTCACCCCGTCTATTCCAATTAACACCCTTTTCTGATCGACACGTTCATTAGTCGCGTTTTCCCACTACAGCTATGAGAGAAGAGGTGGGTCGTCAAATCGGGTTAAGTGCGCGGAAAGTGCAGGTCTGTTTTTAATCATTCTCTCGTAAACGCCCCCAAACTCACATTTCGAGTTTAGATCTGGTTTCAGGCACGCGCCTTTTTGTCCAATCATATGGTCTACAGGGGCTTGCTAACTTTTTCTTTTTTTTCTCTACCAGAATCAGCGTCAGAAGGCAAGGCGTCCACAAGGTCAGAATACTACTCCTCAGAGACTCGATCGTCCGCCCCAGTTTGGTCCGTTCCCCTCATATCCATTACCCGCCGAACCGCAATCTGCAAGCGCGGGAAGCATGCGTGATCCTCATTGGCCTTCTTCGCTTGCCATTCCCGGCAGACCTGACGCTTACTCGCGTCCTTCCACCTTGGGCTCTCCTCTCGAAACTGGCGGCCCTTCTGACGTCCATCCAAGACGTGCTATTTCACCTGGGGAGGGTCTCCCCCATCATGTGTCTGTCAGTCCGACACGCCGATTACACTTGGCGACCGAAACTCGTTATCCACCCCTCGACCCGCCTCAGGCGAGGGAACCGCAACCACAAGAGGGATCCTTGAATTTACCCCCTTTGGTTCAGACCGGATTACCCTCCCCCTCGTCTGATCACCCCCCAACGGGCCTGCCGTCTCTCCGAGACGTCCCATCATTTCGTCGATCATTGACCGGCTTGCCTCCGACATCACCCACCACTGCAACACTACCCCCACCCTTCACACTGGAGCCGCAACCACAGTGGGAGCCGGAGACGGCATTACCAATCACGAGTGCATGGCGCGGACCGAATTACACCACATCCCCCAATTCAAGGCGGTTATCATTCGACAGCTTCTATCCAAATTTTGAACTTACTCGGAGTCCGGAACCTGAACATACCCTAAGGCAACCAGAGTTGCATGCAGGTGGTAGAATTTCAAGTCGGTCGACAACGGCGCGGTTCGATCCAATTCGATCGTCACGGAATAATTCCCTCCCCCTCCCCCTCCCTCTCCCCCGTTCCCCACATCATCGCCCAGGTACAGGTCGAAGGTTTTCCGATGATACACAACTGAACGATCCGTAGTATTCGGGACTGCGGATTCACTCCTCCCCCCACCCTCTATCGAATAACCCTCACCCACTATTCCTGCAACGAGTACATACTCCAACACTCCTTTGATGACCGATAATACCGTTGGGCCGTATGCAGTTTGGATTGTGTTTGCTTTCCTCGTATCTTACCCTCCTCTTGTTTTCCATTGTGTTTATTCGATCCACGCTCATTCATGAAGTTGTCATCAGTGTACCTATCCCCGCCCCTGTTTCTTCTCTCCGCTCCTAGTCGGCGTCCGTGCGTGGGTGCACCGAATCACGCATGGGAGGTCCCCGATACCACCGACATTACAAATTATCCTGAGCCTCTCCTTCTCATTCGGTACCTTCAAGGACCCCGGGATTCTTAAACGGGCAACATCCACATGGACTCTTTGCCGTGCCTCTTCGGTTCCCGGCTTCTATCGCTTTTTAATGCATTTGTTGTTCACTTTAGCACATCTACACTCTTTTTTTTGCTTCGCTTGCTCTGCCGTATCTCGCCATTCCGCTCATTGTTTCCGTCGACCGTCGCCTGCTTCCGACTTCCCCCTCCTACTGTTACACTCGAATCCTCTATAATTCACCGCCAGTGCTCAGCCCTACTACCTCGTGCCCAGTCATAGTTCCGGTTTCCCTCGCCTGCTTTTTTCCGTAACTTACCATCGGCTTACACGTGTTCTTTTATCCTCTTACCCGTACTTTACATTTTATTTTTCCCTGTGGAGACTATTTCTCCTAGGATCTCGCCTTCTGCAGGCGTAGCATACGTAGCATAACGGCTTCCTATGGCCCCCTGTGTATCATAAATAGTATATAGTCCTTCCTGCTGTTCTGAATACATCATCAGCCTGCACAACCTTTCGGTATTCCTACGCTCAGTTGATTGACGCTATATGTATATTGATCTCTCTAAGGTTCTAAATCGCCCACACGGCGGTCGGCCTTTGCTACAGCTAATCGCGCGCGCAGCTGGTTCCGCGCTCTGAGCTCGACCCTCAGAGAGTCCTCGCTGATGTTCCCAGCAACCGGTTCGACGCCCGGTTTCCCAGAAGCGGCGCCGATCGCACGTCTCCGTTCGCTTTCTAGCCTTTCCAACAGTTTGTTCCTCAGGGTCGCAACGACGGGAGCAGGAGGAGTGGTTTCTTCCGGCTCTGCTGGCGTCGAAGGATCCAATGGTATGGGAGGTGGTGTCGGTGCGGTCGGAGGAACGCCAGTCACCATCACGTTCTTCATTTTGGCAAGCCGGACACGAGTGCGTTCCAAAATGTCCCTGGGATTGACTCGGGGAGTCCGATCGGCGTATTCGGCTTGAGCGGTGGCATTATCCTGGTGAATGACGTTGGAGATGGGATCAGGACGGTAGTTATCGATGTCAATTATGTCTTGCTCGGCATAATTGATATTGATATTGCTGCTAGCTCCTCCGAATCGCTCTGGCGCTGCTGCAGCTGATCGCAGAAGTAGAACAGACTCTGAGATGGTAGAGACATCGGGATGAGCCGCAGAAACGGGGATGAGTTGGCTATGGGGGATTCCTTCCATTCCCGAGATCCGCTCGAGTAAAGAGGGACGACCGTGTCGGAGGTCCGGGCCGGGAGTTGTGCTCTCGGGTTCAGCAATAGAGCGGCTAACCTTAAGGGGTTCGGCTTTGTTGAGAGACAGATGGGCTTGGACGGATTGACGTAGAGTGAGAGCTTTCGGTGCACGATCTCTGTTTCCATGTTTGGAATTGTCAATGACCGTGTGTTCCGCATTGGGGAGCTCATAGATCTGAGCGCTCCCAAGGCCCTTATCGATGGTTGTCCTCTCAGCCCCGCTCCCGCCCGGAGAAGGTCCGAGGCCGTTCGCGACTCTACCCAAGTCCGTCGCTTTTCCTTTCCCCTTGACGGCCTGGGGGTGCGGGGCAGGCGAGGGCGGCTTTGAGGAGCTGGCGAGAATTGGACTCTCTGACCGGTCTATTTGCAGCGTGCGGGCGTCAGGGCTTGGATCTCGTGACTCCTGCAACCTCTCTCTCCCATGAGACCTAGATCTACTGCGCTTTCGTCTCCTCTCAGAAGGCGTGACGTGAGTCCTTCGTCGCCAACCACCCTCGTAATTGCCACCCGGTCTTTCCGGGTGTGTGTCATTATGTTTTGAATGAGACAAAGGTCGAAACTCTATCTCCATACTGCCTCCTCGGATTTGTTGCGGACGTCGGCTGGAAAAATCTTCCGGCTCATCATACTATTCAGAGAAGTCAGGTGAATGTGGAAGCCGAAGAAGGGTGTATGTAAAACACCCAAACAGAAAACTAAAAGGAAGAATCCTCACCTGAACCATCTTGTCGTATACGTACAAATCACGAAAAGGAGACCGTAGATACGAGTACATTTCTGGAGGGTTGAAAGAAATTAATAATAGTAGGCAGTAGCTGATCAGGATCGAAACCATACCGTGAGCGAAATGCTCCGCATTGGGGTGTGGGCCGCCCTCCACATACGGCTGGTCCATGTCTAGAAACTCGGAGAGAAGCTTCACGGCCGACTCGGAGCGGATGTCTAAGGATTTCATTATTGATAACGTGAAGGTCGTTAAGAACTTTCTATGAAGTGAGCAGAGCATGTTAATAGAAACGACGACGCGTTCGAGATACTGACTTCGATATCAAGATTTGGCCACACTTGCAACTCGCGCCGCAGGAACGAAGTTGCTCGGCTTATAGAGTCCGGAGAAGCCGCAAACTGAGCCGGCGTAGGGAATGGTTTGTATCGCGTGTATACGTTTGACGCGACATGCTGTTATCGTGAGCAATAGTCAGCGGATGGTGCTAGGAAGGAGTGGATTATCTCAGTGGATGCTAACCTTTGCGTAAAGGTGATGTCTATACACCGACTTCCGCCTCTTTACGGACCGCTCCAGCTGATCCTGCACCTCTTGTTCCCGGCGCTCTCTCTGGCCCCACCGCCGTTCTCTTCTGGTCGGTCGTCTTTGGTTCAAAGAACTGGAACCCGCAACCGCTAGGACAGGCGAGTTGCTGCGAAGAGGTGGCAGGAAGTATTTCGTGTAATCGTATTTGGAGCGGATATTGTGAATTAGGTATTCCCCGATTCCCTGGGCGCACAACGGACATCGACGCGACTGATCTAAGCCACAGTTTTCAGCAGGTGGAGAGACATAGGATACAGACTTCACACGGACGTACCCGTCCAAATGACCAAGCATTCGAAGCAGAATTCGTGCGAACAACGTGGTATTAGCGTACGGTCCGTCAGTCGCTGTAAACAGATGCTACATTGGTCGTCCACGTCCTCTTCCCCTTCCTTCTCTAGCGAAAGGTCGCCTTTCGAGCGAGATAATTCCGAAGGCGGAGACTCGAGTTTTATGCGCTTGGCTGGAGGAGGAGAATCTTTCATGTGCAGCCACACCACTGTTGCTGGTTGGGTGATGACTGATGGGACTCCTCGATCACTTCGGCATCACGCGTACCACCGCTCCCGCATGGTGTAGCCTACCCCGCATCCAGGAAGGTGCATCCACTTCAAGTCTATGCTATTGCCAAAAACATTGGGAACCAAGTTCAAGCATGTACGACACTAACCCGAGAACTTTTGTTGAGCTGGGCAGCCATTCTCGGATACTCGAATAGCTATGGTCCCTGGATTGTGGGTGAACATTGAGCCCCCGAGTCGCTCCGCACGGTGGCCGATGATTCAAACCACCTCGAGGATTACAGAAGAACGAGAGGGTAATCTGGAAACACCTTTTTAGCAAGCGCTCGCGTTTTGGGTCCTTCATCGACGCGGTGTCTTGAATGTCCATGTTGCTGTGCCCTCCTGATGCTCCAGGATTCCAATTGACTCTGGTAGGTAATTAATTACGCCTTGATACCTTGAGGCAATGCAGCGAAGTTTAAACCTACTGCGCGGGTCTAACCCACCGGCGGCCGTCGCTTCATCGGCAACGGACAAGAGGTACCGATGTTATGTTGGTTTAAATGGCTATACGGATATTCCGTTGTCTTCATCAAGAACCTCGTCATGAAGATTTGCAAGAATGCAAAAATAAGCGCCCACCGCCCCGACGATCTGCTGCGCTCGTCACGTATCTCGAACAGTCCAGCCTTCCCTCCATCTTCCAACATGAAACTCACCTCTCGAGCAATTCTCCAGGGCATGTGGGTGCTAGGGGTTGCACAGCTTCCCTGCCTCTTTCCTCATGACCGCAGCTAGGTGCGATCGGGAGGGTTCCTCCGGGCCCCGCCTCCGCCCCTTGAAGAATGAAATCATCCGATACCGTGAGACACTCGCTCTGCTGTTGATATTTCCACGGCCCGGCGAATGATGCTGGATCGGTATATGAACAGAAAGCAAAGCAGGCTTTGTCGCCACAACAATCCATCATCCCCTCTCTCCTTCCTCATGTCATCCACTGGTATTTCAGAGCGTAATTTCGGTACACCGATATCATCTTCATCACCGTTGACAAGCCACTGACGAACTCATAGGATACACCCCCAACTATACACTCGCCCTCGCAGCAGCAGTCGTATATGCAATAGTTCAAGTGGCACTGTTGCTGAGGGTTATAAGGTCGAAGGCATGGTGGGCACTGTGCCTACCAATCGGTGCATCCTGTGAGACACCCTCGCCTACTGTTCCCTCACATATCTTGAACATACCCCTTCCTTTGATCTAGTTGAAGCAGTGGGCTTCTTCCTCCGATACCTGTCCAAACGCAGCCCGAACAGCACTGGTCTCTTCGCCATAGAGCAATTGTTTATCATCTGCGCACCGGCCGCGTTTCTTGCCTTCAACTACATCACCTACGGACGCCTCATCTCCCACGTCGGTTCAGAACACTCAGTCATTAACCCCCAGAAGGTAGCAAAGATATTCGTCTTCAGCGATATCTTCACCTTCTTGCTACAGGTTCGTATCAACCTTTTCAGCCGGGTATATGCGTGCCGTGGATACTTACGAAGTCCATTCTTCTAAAGGCTGGGGGAAGTGGCCTTGAAACGACTGACAAACTGGCAAATACTGGGCAAACAATTGTTCTTGTGGGCCTTATCCTTCAAGCTCTTTCCTATGGTTTCTTCTGTATCATCTTGATCAAGAGCCACATCAGCATCAGATCGGATGGAGGATCCCTAGTGCACAAGTCCATCACCCTGTTCATCCGTGTGATGTACATTTCTTCTGCCTTTATCTCCGTAAGTCTGCCTTCATTCTGGCTGTCGCCGCTAGCATTAAAACTCCCATCTAGATTCGTTGTATCTACCGTGTCATAGAATTCGCTCAGGGACGCAAAGGTTACCTCCTCAGTCACGAAGGCAAGTCCCTAGACTCGGAGCGCTCTCTTAGTATCGTGTCAACTTACAGGGAATACAGTCTTCCTCTACGTCCTGGATGCATTGCCCCTAATCTTGGCGATCATGGTCTACATTCCCTGGTGGCCAACCAATTATATCCAGCAAGAGAAGCGCGAGGACCTGGAGATGAGTATGGGGATCCGCCCTTGATGATTGGATTCACGTGGATCGACATAGAATGCGCGCTTGGCAGTATTTAAACCGTATCTCCTCGTAACGTTACGAACAACATTACAAGCCCCGCGAACTGGACATTAATATACGCTTCAATAAAATATGATATAACGCCGCTTGGCCGGAAACTGTCCCATCAAGCGACAGAACTTTCGCATGTACTACCCTGGGAGGGCATCGTGACGGTATAAGTTGAGTTCAGGAGGAGTCCCAAGACTCGATGACGCCAGCGAGCGAGTTCTTACGCGACCACTGATAACGTACACGATCATCGCGATGACCATCGAAGCGTGGACAGGGGACAATTTTGAGTGTGCAGGCGCCGACCTTGCCTATGACTCATTCTACGGCGGTCAACAGCGGATGCAGCCGCACAGCCACAGATAATCCGAACAGTTAGGGGAGATGCAGTCCACAGATCTCGAGAAGTAAATCATTGCCCTCTGCATAGACCGTAGTTGGGTGGCTACTAGTGTTGTGGGTGCGATTGCAGGTTGGACAGACGACAAAGAGGAGTGATAAGATAGTAGGGCATAGGTACATCGATAACAAGGCGGCTGACGAGCAAAATGGAGATGGGGTAGAAGTTTATCAACGTCCTCCAACCTCTGTTGGAATCCATGGGTCAGCAAATGACGAACGAACGAAGCAGAGGAACAAAACCACGGACGTTCTACCATCACGTCGATCGTGTCTGTATACCGCCGAGGGAGTTCAAGTCAGCGCGATACAACAAAAAGGGGAATGATGCGAGGAAGGGAGGGAGAGACGGGGAGTGGACTGACCATTGTCCTCCATCTCTAATGACGCCGGTGTGTCATCATCGTTAATCCTATTTCCATCGTACAAAAACCTACCGACCCCCAAATGGTACGCCCGCGCGCGGTCGAGTGGAGAACGCAGGGGGGAAAAACACGATCAGCCCACCATTCTGAAAGTGAATCGCCAACGAACGGTGATTCAGACGGCTTTCGTGAACGTACCGGATGGTCCCAACGTCTTTTCCGACCTTATTGGCATACGCCGCTTGAAGCTTCGACAGCTTCGTGTTCCTCTTGATTTTAAAGAAGACTTCCTCTCCGGAGGACGTCAAAACCTACAAATCCGACACCACCATGAAAAAAGACGCGAGATTGAGGGAGGAAATGTCAGCGTTCACGGTCGGATCGTGCCACCGACATGTCGAAACGGAGGACGTACCTTGATGTTGATAGGTGCAGTATCACCAGTACCCTCTTGCTTGGTTACGGCGTCCTTGGGTTGCTCGGTATCAGACATAATCCGGAAGTTGTCAGTGAAGGTGGTCGAATTTAAATATCAGAGACTCCTTCCGCGACGACGATGGTGGCTGAGGGTCAAAGTATCGGACTGGGGGTGACCTGGAAGTGAAGGTTGATTACGTAATTATTCGGTGACTAGAAAAAAAGACTAGGATACACGTGAAGCGATAGAGAGGAAGGACCGGAATCAAGATAACCCGCGTATAACTATTTGTTAATAGGAAAATGCATAATAAGAATAAGAAAATACGACGTGAAGGATAGAAAATAAGAAGCTTCGACCATTGCAGGTCAATGTCGCCCGGGGAGTTTACTCAGCAGCTTTCGCGCTGTGCTGTACTCCTCATCTTCGTCGCTGGAGTCTTCCCAGAGGTCTCGTTCGCCAACATTTCCGTTCCTCGAAGTCCAGACAGCCTCATCGCGAGGTGGAGACCATGAGGGCTTCTCCACTTCCCAGTCCTCTCTCGTTGGAGTTATCGAATATGTTGGAGGTAAAGACATCCTCACACTCTTGCGGCGTGAAGGAAGGCCGGTATCCGTAGACCCAATGGCAGTGGAGGATGTACCGTGAGAAAGGTCGCTATCAATCCCTGTGTTGACTACGGGATCTCTTGGAGGCACCAATGGTGCGACCGGTGAATTTGAACGAGAATCGAGGTTTTCGTGAACGGTTTCGTAGGAGGAAATAGAAATAGTATCGTCTTCAAGCGTTTCTGATATCCTGCTAATTGGTTGAGAGGGTTGGGGGGAGGATATAGAGGGTCGCAGTATCAAGGGGTTGGGAGAGGGGGTACGGCTGGGGTTTCGCAATGCGGACTTCAGTGGCGTTTTCACGGGGAGAGGTTTGTCTACCAGCAATTTTGATGTGTTGGTTGGTGTGTTCGTGACCTCCGCGAAGCCAATGTCCCCATTCTTTTGCGTTGGAGGGGTCTGTTTGATCGCAGGGTTCTCTGGGCTACGGGAGGGTGGACTTTTCGGTTTGGCAGGCTTCAGGTGGGAGGCTGGGGGTATGGGAGGAGGTTGGGTGTTGGCCTGTATCGCCTCGGCCTCGTGTTTCAGCACTTCGCTAACAGATGGCGGGGCCTTAATTGACTCCAGCCTGTTGTTCGGGTTCATCGAGATCCTCGCCTCCTGGTTAACCCTAACCGCCTCTTCCACGATGCTCATCAAGTTTGTCTGAGGGTAGACTGGGCTGACAGGACCCGAAGTTCCCGACACAGTCCGCCGAGGTGGACCCAACTTTGTCGGTGTGTGGACACTACTGGATGTGGAACGCCTCCTATGAATAGGTGTGGGTGTTCGACTGGAATTTGATACTGGTGGAGCGGACGTGATGCTCGCGGCAGACACGGTCAAAGAATTGTCGCGAGACAACGACACACCTTCAGTGGGAAGGGGGAGATGAGGTTGGGAAGAACTTCGGCGACGAGCGATCCTCCTTGGTGGACGTAAGTGATCCTCAGTAGCTGATAACTCCCCTTGGCCATAATCGAGCGATACAGCTCTCGGTTTTCCTTTGTCCGCAGTTGTTGGCCAGTCGTGGGTTTCGAACCCGGGGTGGTCGAGCGTGGATGCCCTGTTCTTCCGTTTCTTCAGCCTTTCGCTGGTGAAACCTGTAGGGAAGACGTCGCGTTTCGAAGGGGAGACGGCAAGGTACCTGACGCTACCTTCGTCCGAAGATTCGTTTTTCAAATTCCGATTCGTCTTCGGTGCCAAACTCTTCTTAGGGCTGCTTTTCGTGAACAAGCCGGCAATTGTCCCAAAGACCCCATGTTTCCGATTTGCGTCCTCTCTGTATTTCACTGCGGGTGAACCATTCGGAAGCGCGGGTTTCTCAGCCATCTTGATTGTGTTGACCCTGGATCGCCGTTTCGACTTGGTTCCCCGTTTCCTCGGCTCCCGCAAGTTCGTAAACCGATCGTTCTCAACTACCTCCAAGGGCCCGTGGTCTTCGCTGCTGGAATCGCCTTCAACCAGGGGAAAATGGGGGGCTTCCGTACCAGTCGGGATCGTGTGTTCGGAGATGGAGTGCGCTGGAGGGATCGAAAGTGAGTACGGTTGTGAAGGTCCTGGAACAGGGTTCCCAGTATCTGAAGATTTAGGGTCAGATCGTCCCGGCGGAAGAACGAGAGCGATCTGGGAAGCGGATTGGGAAGGGAGAATGGACGAGAGGTCTGAGGGCGCATCGCCCGGGTCAGGTAGAGACTTTGAGGCAACAGGGAACCTGGGTGAATGTGGTGGGGAAACTAGGGTAGGGGGTGAGACAAGGCGAGATCGCTTAGCGATTGCAGCTCACAATGGCCGCTTGTCATGGTATCCAGACTCTCCAACGCTCTTAAACCCTCCTTGCCCATCTCACCCCAAGCCCACCCGCAATTCACCATAGCCGTGCACCTCACGTGCAGACCCACTCGGACTGTACCCAACCGCAGCACTTCTAGCTCCCTCTCCTTGTTCGCTAGCTGAGTCTCGCAAGCCTGAAGTTCTGATTGCGCTACGTTCAACTTCGAAGAACCTTCCCCAAACACCAGCGAGGACGATGAGCCGCCGCCACTAATAAATGCCTCCCTGGTTGGTTTCTGTTGTTTCGAGGCCTTGATCAGCCGTGTGACCCTACACTCAAGAAAACCAGGAAATTCAATGACTACGCGCCCGTATGCAAAAATATTGCAGGATAACAATGGAAACTAGGAGGGGACTCACAAAATCTCCCTATCCCGCATGATGTTCCCGACCTCCAACTCCAAATCCTTAAGCCTCTTCAACTGATCCCTCCATTCGTCAACCGCCTCAAGGTACTTCTGCAACGCCTCGTCCGCACCTGCCAGCGCGCCGGCAACGGTCAGGATTATCTGAGATACCGGAGGTGCAGACGCCGAAGCGTACGCTGAGAATGACGAAAGTGACGCTTGCGAAGTCTCCAGGACGGTTCTGAGCTGCTTAGAGTATTCTTTCTCTTGCGAAAGCAGATTGGCTAGAAGCCTAGAGTCCGTGGGCCTGTGCATCATACCGGTGAAACCTCACGAAGTGGCAAGGCTTGAGCTCCCTACCGGGGAGGAAGTGAGGGAGGTCGGATGTCGCAGGAAACCAGGCTGTTTCTGGAACTGACGTGATGGTGAAAGCGAAATGATGAGTGCGTTCAGGGAGTGTAGATCAGATGTGTGACTGCTGTCGGGATGTGGATACCGGTCATTGCGTCACCGGCTGGAACGAATGCCCGAGCCAGATTCTCACGGTAGATTACTCCTCCTGAGACAAAAACGTAAGCATTTATATGTTTAGTATCGACTCGTGACAAATCGCAGCGGTAAGGTGAAGTCTCGTGAGCGGAGCAAATGTGGGTAGAGAAAAAACGGGAAAAATCTGGGGGGATGGATGGGGGGGGGGAAGGGGTGTATCAGTAGCTGTAGGGTACAAAGCAAACGACAAATTGAAAAAGCAAGACACAAGAAATCTGCAATATGAGGAATAAACAACGGTGCAAAGCAGTAAATGCTGATGTGAGAGATGATTTGACGAAAAAAATAAGAGAGAAAAATGAACAAACTATCCAAATGCGCATGTCCGAATGTCTCCTGCATTCCATTCGTCTAAAGAACAAAAACCCAACCAGAAACAACCAAGAGGGGTGGTCAACGTTCATATAGGTCGGGCGGTGGGATCAAATTGTCTTTCGGGATGCATTCCACTTGAGGTTTGTCCTGGGGCCGTCCCCTCACTTCCGGTCGTCGTGCTGTCGGTGACAGTAGTAGGAGCGGTAATGAAGGACAGTGGTGCAGAACTGAGGTCTGGATATTCCTCCGGGACAGTTAGGAAGGTTTGCTGTCTCCCTGGAATCGGAACGGGTGCGGTCTGGCTGTCCGTCCTCACCCTCACGGGAGCCGTGATAGTCCCCGCGTCGGAGTGTGCGGCCGACGATCCAACCCTTGATCTGTTCGATGGTGTTGGCATTGGCAGCGGCGACAAATACTGCGAGAGGGAATCGGACCCCGATCCGGACCCTGCGTTCGAGATGACATCGATATCCCTGTCTGGGTCAGGGAGATGTGGTTCGCTTCTTCTAGTCCAGTCGGTCCTGATTGGGTGCCCGAACGTGTTGTTTTCTGGACTGCTCGGTATCCCATCCGAGTGACTCGAGTAGTGTGGCGAGTCGGAGAATCGAGCAATAGAATGAGCCCTCGACCTCGCCAGATCTAGCGAGGACTGCGACGTGGCACCGAGGGAGTGAATCAACGATTGGGCACGTGAGCGCGAGTCGTGTGAGAGAGCACTCAGGGAGCGAACGAGGGATTGCGTCCTTGACCTTGTGGACACAGAGGGAGATCGACTTTGTTGCGAACCTGTAGATCCATGTCGGCTTCTCGAACTTGGCCAATGTCGCATTCCACCGATCACGGAAGGTCGAGGACTGGGACCAGCTGAGAGCAACCCCACGCTATCTTCTCTCTCAGCTTCCTCAATAGACCCTTCTGGTTCAGGGGTTTCAATGCGCCGCTCCTCTTCGTCCTCTTGACTAGACTCGTAAACTGGTGAGGGGTTGTACGGAGACCCCGACGTGCTACCACTTTCTGTCCTTGTCCTCGCCCTGTGGTAGGCGGGGGCAGGAGTAGCGAGAACTGCAGGAACTGTTCCGGCCCTTCCTCTCCGCTGCTGAACATTCGGGTGACGAGGTGGCATGGGGATACCAGCACTGTCGCGTGAACGAGGGGAACTGTTATCAGCAGACCACGGTGAGTCGCTCGTCTCCACGTTGCCAGTTGACTGCGTTGATCGTGAGGGCGTTGAACGCGAGTTGTAGGATTGGGGAGTGATATGAGATCGCGATTGCGAGGAATGACTGCTTCCACCACGTGGTCGTCGGTACTGGAAGGGGTAACGCGAGGGGACAGGCTGTCCAAGACTTGACATCGAGCCAGAAGTCCTCCTATCGGAAGCTTCTTCAACCTCGATGTCCATATCTTCCTCACCCTCTAGCTCAAGTTCGAGCTCGTCCTCCTCTTCCTCGTCGTTTGTGACAACATCTGACTCCTCAACATTCTCCTTGTTTGAATCCTGTCGACTGCTTCGACCGCGCTTCAAGCTCTCGACAGATTTGGGATGACGGGGCGAAGGTGGGAAAGGGACTTGCTCCTCCGAAGAAACTTGTGCACCGTGATGGCCAACGAAAGGATATGGCAAAGATATCAAGGGACCGGAGGGGGCAGGCTTACGAGGACTCTTCTCCTTGACGGGAGGGATGACGCTCGAAAACTCGGGGACGGGGTTCGTGAGTGCCTTCTCACTAATCTCCTCGGCGTGTGAGACGGCTTGTTCAGGGTTCTCAAACAGGTCCTCCGTCAGGGCACCCCGTCGGGCAGGTTGAGGCGAAGTTGGTAAGCCAACAGCAGCCAAAACCTGCTCCATACCTGAGAAGGGAACCGAGGCTTCCTGAATATCCGAAAGTGCCTTCTTTCCTGCTTTATTTGTCTTGCTTGTCTTGCAAAAATCGTAAGCTCCTATAACTCGATCGCGGGCACCATCACGCCATGACCAAGGCAAGGCGTCTGCCTCGTCAATGTCCTCAACGCTGTATACAGAGGCCCTCTTCTCCGCCTCCTCTTCCTGCCATCTGAAACGAGGACCACAAAGTCCGGCACAGCCATGTCCACTAAAGATCCACAGACCAAGCCTATTTATGAACCAGGGTCAGCGAACGTTCGATTCTCAAAAAAACTGGGGAGATGAAAAGCTTACCAAGCACAGAACCAGACCAAGGTCCGCCAGGCTGTCCAAGCAGCATTAACGATCAACACACCCTTCGCGTAACCGGATAACGTTCCATTCTCAGGGCTGAAGAACGTTCGATCGCGGAGGATGCTCCCAGTGTCAGCAAGCGCCAGCGTCCCGGGTTGTGAGGACGAAAAAGTCAAAAGCAGAGCCAGACATAGACCTGCTCTGGGCAGGAGAAGGGCGATATTGGCCGTGTTTTGAGAAAGATACCAGCAAGTTTCGGCAATACCGTCACGGACACTTCCACCGCGTTCTGGGTCCCAGGCCGCAGATCGGACGTGTCGCAGGAAGCTGTAAGTGTTGTAGGAAGTCATGGATGCCAGGTTGAATGCGGGAGACGACAAGTATATGGGAATAATTAGAGGGCGTTCTAACGTGATTAGACCCATTAGAAAAGGGGATTGCAGTATCAGGAAGGGTGAAACGCGACTTACTGACTCTCCAACGCCGATAGAAGGAGTAAACAAGTTCATATACAAGGAAGACTGCGATAATCCAAGCAGCCCAACAAGCGATGTACGCAGTCGCGCCAAGAGCCCAATTCTTTCCTGACCCGGGGACACCGGGAGC
>Ga0307512_10000278_pt1 | contig 73733 bp, 73 predicted proteins | sample 14_EM_MG_FD_200267 | JGI IMG/M metagenome (GOLD analysis project Ga0307512, IMG submission 200267) | Populus trichocarpa ectomycorrhiza microbial communities from riparian zone in the Pacific Northwest, United States - 14_EM | ecosystem: Host-associated > Plants > Roots > Unclassified | place... | reverse complement strand
ACCCCAAATCCTCCCTCTCAACATCAAACACCTCCCACCACACCTCCGGCAGCTTCACCCCCTCATCCCTCGCCGCAAGATACAGCGCCGCAACCGCCAACGCATTCGGCTGGTGTGTCAGATACACCAGACTGGGACTCATGAGCGCATCAGTAAGATACGCAAACCCTCTTTTCAGCAGGCTCTTAGTCAAACAGTCTAGCGCCTGTGCGTAATTCACAACCAGCGTGTACGGCAGCGCCGTGTGCGTTTGAAATCCGAGCGCCTTGAGGATCTCGGTTTCTGTGTCGAGCAGACGTGTGCGGTGGTAGAGGTATGTACGGTCGTCGACGTAGTAAGACTCCGAGTCCGCCGCCGCCGCAGTGGGGGAGATAGGCGAGGGTGTCGAGGTCTTCAGGAGGTATGTTGTCACGTTTATGATGTTCCGCGGTTTGGTTGGTGTTTCGGTCAGCTTTGCGGCGAGGTAGAGTGCGGCGTGGGACGTGGATAGGACGGGGAAGGAACGCAGGCTGGCGAGGAGGTAGAAACGTTGCAGCAGGATTATGGCGGTTGCGATGGTTGTTTGGGGGCTGCGGTGGTTAGCAGGCGCGGGATTCTGGGGGTGCGTGTGGAGTTACAGTCGTAAGAGGATGCCGGCGCTTTGGATTAGAGTGCTGCCAGCCCAGCGAAGGGATATTTCCAGGTCGGCGGGGAGGCCATCAGATTGGCTGGGACTTATTGCGAGCTGTTCTGTGGTTGCGAGAGGGTTGGAGAGGAGCGAGACCATGGGGTGTTGTTGATGGTTTAAGGTTAAACACAAGTTCGTTTGTGACCTTTGTAGACGGAGATTGCCGAGAAGCTGTGAAAGCTCTGGCTCCCCCTAACCTGGCGCAGAGGAAGTGCGAGTAAGATGTTTCAGCTGCACGCCATTCGACGGTGCTACATCCAATGAAACTAGGAGACGCGCGCTCTCAGATCATTGGAGTCGATCTGCCATGAATAGGTATCACTGCGCGCAGCCAGTGAATCGGGTATGCAAGTACTGTATCTGGCAGATCTAGGTACGGCGCTGTACAAAACGTTCTAGACATTCTATCTATACATATCTTCGCACGCGACCGATCTATCTAAATTTTGCATAGTGCGCCTCTTCTTTCCGTCGCTGGCTAACCTTATCCACAACCTCTTTACCCCACACATCTTCTACCGATTTTCGACCAATCAGAACTTCCTTCTCATGCTTTTTGGCCTCCTCCTTTGTCATCAATACCACATCGCCAATTCGTAATCGGTGGTCATCCTCTCCCCAGTGTCCCTCATTGCGTTGCGGTAATGGCTCCCATCGTGTTAAGAGTAGCCGGGTGGGGTAATCCGAGACCACGCTCTTTCCCTTGAACACCTCCTCGACGATATATCCAATATCGGATTCGGTCATGGTGAGTCTTAATCCCGGAATATTGCCTCGGAGGCGGCTCTCCTGGCCCGCCAGTTTCGCTTGGATATCCTCGTAAAGCTTTGTCCGGTTCTTCCCAAGAGAGTATTCCATCGGGTATCCAGCAACCTCGGTCAAGATGTGATTGGCGACGCAGAGACCAAAGAAGCCAGGCATGGTTCCAAGTACAGGGAGGATACGTGCACGGAAGCTAGGGAGAACACCGAGCTCGTCAACCTTTCCTTTCTCAAATTCTTCGTCTGCGAGCGGAAGTAGGGCTGCTTTGCCAGGTCCAGGCTTCTCAAGTGAATAAACGACTGTAATCCCAGTTGTGACGCCCTTTTGCCGTAATCGTCGCCTGGTTGAGCGAGAGAGAGGATCCTCATTAGATTCTGAAATGTCCCCAATATTGACCTAAGGTTGGTAAGTAAGCAGTTAGCAGTAGGCAGAGATGAAGAATAATATACCCTTGTGGGATCACTCTTACACCCAGCACCCATACTCGATATCACCGGTATCCCCCTTGCCTTACAGAAATGCAGCAAGTCCACCTTGGTGTCAATATTGTCGATAGCATCCACTACATATGTAGGGTTTCCACTCAGCAGTTCCTCCCCATTCTCGATGTTCCATAGTTCATTTCTAGCATTAATCTCCACCCACGGAGCAACCTGCTCCAGGTGTTTCCGCAGCGTCATCACCTTTGGTGTCCCAACATCCGCTAGCGTAGCCACAGCATGTCGATTCAGAGATGACAGTGTAACCTGATCAAAGTCCACCAGCCGCACTTTCCCAACACCCGAGCGCACCAGCATCGTAGCAGCCCATGATCCTACTCCTCCACACCCAACCACAATCACGAAGGACTCCCGAACCTTCTTGAGGCCATCGTCACCGAGGAAAACACGGTTCCGCGCCAGTTGCTCAAGAATTAGGTCTGAATTAGAATGAAATTAGAACAAGAGCGCCGAATTCATCGTACGTATCGGTGGTATACCTTCATTCCAGTCGCCTCTTCTCGCCTTCGCCGCAAGTTCCGCATCCGGTTCTGTCTGTAACTTCGATTGTGCAGCTGGTGCGCCATATTCTGTCAACTTTCCATCAAGATCAGCTTGTTGTACTCAGTGTATTGTGAAATAGAGCCATACGGCGGTGGCATCACTCCGCCTCCGAATCGACCTTTTTATATTCTTGAGCTTTTCGTTGTGTCGGGCGGACTGGAATGCAAGGATCGTGGAGCCAACGACAACACCCGATGCTACCGCTGTAAGGACGAGTTGTGCCCGATGTGATGACAGGTGTGCTGATACTGCGTTCCAGTCAACGGCTGTGGCGGGGTTCATCATGATTTTCCGTGATCGCGTGAGAGTAGTGGAGGATTGCAACCACCCGGAACGGAAACCGCCGGCTAAGAGTGGGCAGTCTGCATTAGGGTTGGGTTCTGTGGCATTAGCACTAAATCACCAGCTGTCACGCATATGCGCTGCCAACACCTTCACTTGAACGTCTTTGAAGCTGGAGAACCCTTAGAGCAGTTGGGCAAATCCTTTTATTGAGTAGAGATCTCAACTTTGTCCCGTCGGCTGCGGAACAAATGTCAGCAATGATCCGACACGCGCTTCATGGTTTGACTTGGCTTGGCTGAGGGTCATCTTACTCTTTCGGCGTCCCGTGGCATCGTGGTCTATAGAATACCTGCAAGTACTGATGCTCGCCTCACTCTCCTGGATTGTACGTAACCAAAGCAACCCTACTACCACCCGCTGTCGTCCGCCGGCACCCCCACACTCGTTTCTCGTTTTCCTTGCCGAAGCAGTCTTATCACCCATTATCTGACTTTTCCGGAGGAATCCACCACGTCTATAAGACACACGACAGTCCTGTGCTGCAGCAGAGGATACTTAGTATATACTTTGGCAGCTACTTAACTTTTAGAGAGCAGTTAGGACTCGATACCACCCGCTACCCACGAGGCGACATGTCGTCTCTAAACTACGCTGCGATCAGTCAAACCGACGATGGTGAGGTCATAGCTCCTGGATCGAGCTCTAGCTCTCGCAGGTAAGATTCCCAGTGCATAGCGATCTAGTTGAATGAAGCCTTGCTAACTAACGCCCAAACCCATTAGACGGCGCCGAAACAGCAAAGTACATGTTGGGGAAGCATCATTGGGGAGCAGCATAGTGAATCTTCTCAACACCAGTCAGTCTTTCCCGGATATGCACACCAATGTCGATGCTTACAAAGACTTAGTCGTCGGAGCCGGAGTTCTTGCGATGCCACATGCGATGTCTCAGTTCGGGATGCTTCTCGGAGTAATAGTAATACTATTTTCCGGTCTCGCATCTGGATTCGGCCTCTACCTGCAAACAAGATGCGCCAAGTACGTTGAGCGGGGGACAGCAAGCTTCTTTTCTCTAAGCCAACTTACGTACCCCAATGCGGCAGTCGTATTCGATGGAGCGATAGCTATCAAATGCTTCGGTAAGGTTTATACAAATATGAAGGATCTTGAACTTGACGGGGAATAGGTGTGGCGATATCATACCTCATCGTCATTGGAGATTTGATGCCACAGGTTGTGCAGGGCTTTGATTCGAACCTGGACAGGTTCGACTTTATGTTGGACAGACATTTCTGGATCACAGTATTCATGTCCGACCCCACTCTATCTGCATGCTTTCTCCTCATCGCTGACCTTCTGATAGGCTTGTGATCATCCCGCTGTCGTTCCTTCGGCGGCTTGATTCGCTGAAGTACACTTCGTTTATTGCCCTTGTATCAATTGGTTACTTGATCATATTGGTGGTAGCGCATTTTATCATTGGAGATACAATGGCGGATCGAGGAGAGATTCGCCCAATCGAGTGGGCTGGTTCCATCGAAGCTCTTAGTACCTTTCCGGTGATTGTTTTTGCTTACACGTGCCACCAAAACGTGAGGTCCCAGGGATCCGTCAATGCAGTTATATTTGCTGATATCTTATCTAGATGTTCTCTATTCTAAACGAGATCCAGGACAACTCCCATAAGTCTGGTCTCCAGGTAATCATGGGTTCTGTCGGCTCCGCAGCGAGTATCTACGTTCTCGTTGCCGTCACGGGTTATCTGTCGTTTGGCGACCATATTGGTGGGAATATAATTGCTCAATATGTTCCATCTATTGCATCAACAATCGGCCGGATAGCCATTGTTATACTCGTAATGTTTTCGTACCCGTTGCAAATACACCCTTGCAGGGCCAGTATTGACAACATATTGAAATGGCGACCCCGTCGTGTCCACAGCCCCTCGATTCCAGGAAGAGCTGTTGAGATGAGCGACGTCAAGTTTGCCGTGATTAGTACATGTCTCATCGTTGGAACTTATCTCGTTGCAATGACTGTCAACAATTTAGAGACGGTTTTGGCATACGTTGGTAGTACTGGATCAACCGCTATCAGTTTGTCGGTAGCCCCCTCGTTTTATGCGTCCGTCATTTACTGATTGCTCCCCCCGCAGTATTCTACCCGGTGTCTTCTACTGGAAGATATCGAGTCCAGACTCTGATAACAGGCATTTGCTGAAGAGTCACGATGATGAGAGTGATGAAGAAATGGGTCTCCACGAAGAGACTTGGTCCCAGATGTTACTAAGAAAAGGTGCACTTTTGTTGACGTGCTATGGTGTCTTCGTCATGATCACTTGCTTGACGTTAAATATTTTCTATAACACCAACCATGGCTGAGAAAAGAAAGAATAGAAACGGTAAGACAACACATTGTGCAATCGATGTAAATGTTCTTTTGGCGTCTGTTTAGATAGATACTATTGTTGGCGTTTCGGGAGATATTCTTGTTTTAGTAGCACAGGTGGGTGTGTAGAGTATGCATGTTTCTTTAGCTTGCAACGAATGGCAGATAGAAGTAGTGTAGAATTATTAATGCTGTCGATTATGGCCGTTGTGGACTGAAATGTGAAATTGGTGATTAGGATGTTTGGCTGATGACATCGGATTGCTTGCCGTACCCATTTGGCTGGTGTTTGACGCAGTGAGATGCGAGATGAGCAAAAAGCATGGTGCAAGGAACCACTAAACGATGTCGAGTAATCGACTGGAACGGTCAGTACCGTGTGGGTACCCGAAAGCTACCTAGATATGTTTATACAGCCTATTAATAGACCCACACCGCGCGCATTTGTATCTTCTCCAAGTGTCTCTCCGAGCGTTCGAAATCGCTTGCTTGTCGTACGTACCACCGCGCGATAGCTGCAGTCGAGAGTGTATACAATTTACGATTTTTATATTTGTATAGCGACGGCATTTATGATTTATGTATTTAATTTTGCATCAGGGGGGTGAAACCACCCTTGCACCCTGTCAAAAGCCCATTCGTGAGGAAGAGAGACAAAGCCCTCTCTCCATTCCTTCCTGTTCCTGTTCTTGTTCTTCCAGTAGCTGGACTCTGCAAGGTGTTGTGTGGCTGACAGGAATTGATTGGAAAGTTTCATTCTTCTTGAACGTTCGAATACTCGAAGAAGTCGATATCCGAGCAAGTTTCCTCGAATCGAAATTGGCTATCGCCGTGGCTGCCCACTCATCTCCCTCGCCTTGCTGCTGTCCACGTCCTCACACTCCACTCCGGCATTCGACCCCTGCTGCGCCTGTGGACTAGTTAGTTATTCACACCCTCCAAGCAAGCAAGCAGCGCCCTCCCACCCGACGCTGTTCCTGTCTCTACTCTGTTTCCCCAGCCGCTACGCTTTCGTTCGTTGAAGGGAGTTGTCAACCGCCTCTCCGCCCAGTTCAGCTCAGCCCCGGCCATCCACACTCGCTTGCTCGCTCGTTCTTTCTTAACTTCGTCGTCGCCCATCTCAACCCAGGGGTTCATGCCATCCTACGCCTCCGTTAATTCACCATCAATACGAAAGATGCACGGGCAGGATCCATCGATGCTGCGGGGCAGGCCCTACGGGAGTTCAGGTGGATTCGACTTCGGAAATATCGTTGGCGATCCTTTCGCTTTGGCAACAATTTCAATAGCATTTGTGAGCGACACCTGTTCCGCTCAGGCGGTCGACCCCTTTCAAACCGACCGATAACGAAGTTTAGGCCACTGACTAGTCAACAGATAGCCTGGTTAATAGGATTTATAGCCCAGGCTCTTGCCGACTCGGATAATACTATCAAGGACTTTCCAAAGTTCGCGTGGTGGACAATCACATACGAGCTCTTTTGTATCGTGTCGGTTGCCATTATCGTCGCTCTCGACGCGGTTCACAAGTACCATGTCGCGGTATGCTTGAATTCCCTAGGCATATCAATAAGCGGTGAACAAATTCTGACGTACGACAGATCGTGGGGTTCCTGGCTCCGGGATTGGTATTCACCTGTTCTGCTGCGAATAACTTTGTATACTCGCTGCAAGCAACAATGGAGGCTGCCGGTGCTGGACACATCCTGCTCTCTATCATTCAGGTATTTCGGCAACTTGGGTGACGGGATTGTAGGCTCAACGGCTGACGGACGATTCTAGATTATCTGGATATTTTATTTTGGCTCCTCAGCGGACTCGACGTCTCACGCATACGTCGATTCATTTGCTCTCCACAAGGATCAGAAGGGCCGCGGTCTGTCACCCGGATATCATGGCGACGGCAGACCACACACGAGCACCAGCAGCCACCAGGCTCCTCAGATGTATACCAGCGCTCAACTGAACGGCTTCGAAACCAGCTCGCCAGTATCAAACGCTCACAACGGTATCGACTATCGCAACTCAATGGCCAAGTACACATCGCCTCAGACTACGACCCCCACACCTGGACCTTCGACAACACCTCAGCCTTCGAACCAGGCTATTGTCGAGCCAGAAGTAGCAGCTCCCACAGAATACCCTTACCGCGCCAAGGCTATATATTCCTATGACGCAAACCCGGAGGATGTCAATGAGATATCGTTCACAAAGCATGAAATCTTAGAGGTGTCAGATGTGTCAGGACGATGGTGGCAGGCAAGAAAACAGAATGGAGACACAGGAATTGCTCCCTCGAACTACCTCATTCTGCTGTGAAAACCAGGTGAATGAGTTTTGTACTTGTGGGTTTCTGTATTCCAGCGATTTCAGGTTTTTTCTTGTCGGTTTCTATGGGTTTTGGGAAGGTTTTCTTAGGGCGTCCTTGTCATCTCTTTATCGTTTATGTCTGATCTCAACTTTGACCTTTTTTGTTCCAATCATCCACCTCCCCCTCGATATCACTCGTCTGTTTTTTTGTTTTTTTGCGTTTGTTACGAGTGCTTGTCAATTGGCAGAAAAAATCCTTGTACTTCTAAAATATACATATACCCCTTACTGACGTACGATGATATCCTCCTCCCCCTTACCTAGTTTCTTGGTTTTTTCTTCTATTGAACCTTTCTCTTTTGTTCTTTTGTTTGGTTTGTATATCTGTTGTCCTGTGTGCGTGTGTTGTGGGGGTTTTGGCAGGTCCATTCATGTTGTAGGAAGGGGTTTGTGTTTTGTGGTTTAGTTAGATTGGGGGGATACAGGGATTCAAGGCCTTGCTAAGGACCGTGTATATCTAATTGATGAGAGCGAAGAAGACAAAATGGAAGGGTTCTTTTTCCCTGCGAGTGAGAGTTATGTGAAAGGGGGGGGGAAGGTGTTACGAAACGGAGATCAGAAAGGTTACAAGGAGTGACCCCCCACGCCGTCGGACAGCGGAGGATGTAGATGCATAAAACCATGCGCGTTCCGAGTGTAAGGCTATGCACGGGATGGGGGATGAGCCGAGACAAGACGAGACGGGTGTTGGGTGGTCTCGCCCGGTACGGAGGAAAAGGAGGCCGGCCGATACGGGTTGGATCATGAAGTGTCACGCATGAATATCTTTTCTCGGACTGGGCCTTGGATTCTTCGTAGTGACGATGCCTTGGGTCTGAAGCTTGCCATGGCTTGGATAGTCCTGATTGTGGAGTTGCTGTGGTTATTGAGAGTGCTCTAGGGCGGGATTCTGTATTTCTTTGACCAAAATTTTTTTGTCTGTCAGATGCAACTCCTGCTGGACGTGGATGATCTTCGTGGGGTTATGCACTGGAAAGTCATGGCAGTATGGGCGAAAACGGGTTGGATGTTGGGAGCTGTCCAGTGGCGGTATTCCGGTATCGTAGATGACTCCGCGTTCTTGTTTCTAGAGCGGTGCTTTGAAATTGATCCGTTCTAGGTGGAAGGTGTGAGGGATATCACTTTCGGGTCGCTTTTGCTGAAACAAGTGTAAATTCTAGAGGTGATCTAAAGAAGCACATATAAACAGGTGAACTTGATATCATTATGCCAGAGTTCTAACGCCGCTGGTACACCAGAATTGGAGCTGGAGGATGTGTTTTTTTCGGTTTGGGTTGGGTTAGGGCTGTAAGAACGTTCACCCTAACTGTCTCGTGTTTGTTTGCGTTGAAACAGTCGCCGGGCCATGACTGTGCTAATTCTAGCGCTTTAAAAAGCATTCTTAGTACGCTGGATACCTCCGGCAGGTGGTCAATCTGCGGCTTGGGTCGGGAAGAGTTGCAGCTGGGCTTTTGTGTTCGAGAGATGGTATTTACACGCACTTTGACTACAGATAGTCTTGCACACAGGGCGGACTGCTTAACTCCAGTTATTATATGTCATTCGAGCAGTATAATTTGCCTCACGTTGCTAGAAGTCGCCAATCATATACGGCAGCCCGGAGTTGCGAGGGCGCAGCTTGACTAATAATTTTAGTGGCAATACACCGAGTTTTAATTCTGAACTAAGCCAAAGCAACTACTGTATTACTTTCTACACTTAATATATCTACTAGTCTGTAGTTAACATCTGCTATCTAATATAGACACACGAGTATTTTCTCCCCCGGGCTCTGCATTTCTGTAAAGTACTTACATGTACGTAGGACGCTTCCGAACTATCCGTCCCACTATCCTCACAAGTCTGCAAGCTATGGTGAAGGCCGGTGAGCATGGAACCATGGTACCAAGCGCATCTGGAAGCATAAAATTGAGCGCATTTGTGAGGGTAGAGTTCGTTGTGACTGAGACTAAAAGCACGAATAGCCAAGTTCGATCGCTAGCAAGAGTAGTGAAAATGTAGTTGTGCAATGAGTTATTAGAATGTAAAACGGCCGGTTCGATTGATCTTATAACCAGCCCCTCTTTTGTAAGCGAGCGTCAATGTCTGGGGGCAAGATCAGTGTTCAATCTGTTCTAACACCCGCAACTACAGAATCTGCGACTTCCAGAGTCTAAGAGTTCAAAAGTTATAAATGGCGTGTAAGAAGTCGGCCCTCAAAACACAAAGCGAAGGCGAATATCTAAATAGCCCCAAGTCCCAGTGACTTGTCAGTTGCTACCAAGTTCTAAAAATGTTTAAGGCTCCGTATGTTGGTAAATAGGCAGGTTTTTGTAAAGAAAATATCCTAATGGTGCACACTTGATCCAGCAACCCTGATTCCTGAAGGCCTCCGGGAGTAAAGAAGTTTCTCAACAACTCCAGTGATACATTTCGGAAGTTTGCAAGCTGCGGGGAGCCATACAATGCTTGTTGACCGCTGCCGTGACTCCCGAAGCTGCTAATACCACACCGAAGGTTGCCCAAGCGTTTGAACAGAGGGAACACCAACCACTCTTCATTGGAATTTCTCAATCAAAGGCTGGAACAAAGTGCGTAAGCTCGGGGAGCATTCATAAACTCTGCCAATCGCCACATTGGTACAGACTTCGAGGTATCATTTGGGTCATGTACCTAAAAGAAGTTAAACTGTCTTATTATCATCAAGAGGTGCGTTCCCAGATCAGACAGCGGGTTAGCAGCCGCCGGTAGTTTTCCGAAATCCTATAAGGTGGCACGTATGCTGACTCATATGATAGGGTGTCGTTTGATTCGACTACAGGATAGCTCGGTGAGGATTACAGTTTGCGAGTCCAAGAATTTTGTCTTTTACTCTAGTGACGCGTTGATTTGCTATAGGGTGAGATGTACCTCGGCTGCACCATGGTTCGTGATATTATTCCCTTTCCGGACGAGAGCTGAAGTTCTTAGGTTCTTCAAGCCAAAAGAGCTTCCCATAAGTACCTTTCAAGATGGTGGTGTCGCCCGCGCTCCCATGTCCTCGCAGATTTGTCGCCAGCGCTCCCTGGAGGCCACTGCAAGGGTCCATTCAGCTCCGAGATTTACCAATTGTAGGATTATACTCCGACTACTCTCAGACACTCTCAGTCTCCCGGAGACTAAATTGCATTTTGCTGATGTGATTGCCCTGGGTGGATGGTGGACTTGAAGACGATAGTGGTGAACGCCCATAGGCTTGAACACTTGCTGAGTAGCCTGAACATCTTTGTTGGCTGCTTTTCAGTTCTCGTGAATTTAGCAAGTCAATCTTCAATACTCTAGCCAGTTAGAGAGATGATGTGATATTAAACAGACTCACCTTGTCGTTGTCCGATCTTTAGTCGGAGTGTACTCTCGTCATGATGGCTGTCTCCGCCCCTGGCTACGCTCAAGTCAGAAACTCCGCTCTGCCTACTATTAGTGACCTTCAGGGTGTCCCCCAAATAAATAGTAGAATGACTTTGCGAAAACTATAAAAGTACATACAATGCCGAAGAGAAAACGTTTCCTCCACTTGTCACCATTTTGCAGAACTACAACTTAGACTTTTCCACCACCTCCCACTCTCCGCCGAAGTACAATTTTGCCCGGCGTATCGGATAGTCCTCCACCTTGTACAATCGGTGTACATGACAAAAGTCGGTGCCGAGAAAGTTAATATCGTGAAAGTGAGAATTCGCTGGTGATTGTTGAACTATATGGCCATGTCCACTGATCGTGACGTGAGTTGCTTCATCGATATTCAACAGTTTACTTGCCTTGCCTAGGCTAGTCAGAATCAGAACTAATCTGTCATTTCGACACTCACCTGAACTGAAAGTTACATCAATAGAACCCCACTATCCACCACGAAAATAACCCAACGATGCTCATCTAGATGACTAATAATGAAGGGAACTATCGTACGTCTCTTCGGGCCGTGGATATAATGACACTTGAAGCAGGGTTAGGGGTATGATCGGATCGATACTTAAAATTGGTAGAGTAACTGAACGCGAATCACATGGAGATAACATTGATAAACTCTCCATCGCGTCTCTCCTAAATTACGCGGCTGCCTGCTCTCCAGAACCATGGCCATCTTTGAATAAACACAGTTTCCCAATTGTGCTACTTAAAACTACTTCCCGGGATGTGAGTAGACATCCCGTACCTAGAACTACATATGATTCCAAACGGGTATTCTTCTCTGCTCCATCTCTGGTGCGGTGAGTGGGCCCTCGGCCAAGCTATATCCCTTCGTAGTGCCTGGTCTCTTGACCGATCCATTCTAAATCCGACTGCGCGATCTTTTCTGCGCTTTCAATTTGCCTCTTCCATGGTTCTGCGCCTCTACTCCCAAGATTGCCATCACTGATCTCCGACCATAACCCACTGAAGCCCCTCTTGGTACACTTCCTCCTCGCAACCATAGATCCGACCTCATTAGCCCGCATCCAATGTAGTCCTTTTAAAGAAGCCCAGATAACACCAGCAATGAAAGTGTCGCCAGCACCAACAGTCTCCACAACCTCGCCTTCCGGGAGTCTACTCATCTCACAAGTTGCAACGAAGGAAGTAGAACATCTCACAAACTTCGCGGAGGTAGTGGCGTACGTATCCACTGTATCCATACCACCATTCCACCCAAAACAGAAGGACCCACGAGCGCCCAAAAGAATATGACCAGAGGCACCAGGTACCATATCTTCCTCAATGGCCTTCAGAACAGCCCCTACAAACCCCGCATCGTCCGTAAACACTTTCTCGGTACCTACGAGCACTCGCGCATACGTCTCGGAGATAAACAGCACATCTGCCACAGTCACAAGTTCTCTCAGACCCTCCCGGTCGCGCTCAAAGTCGACGCTGATACTTCCACGGAATCCAAGTGCTTTGATGCCGCGCAGGAACTCGAGGACCGCGGAGCAGTTTGTCCCCTCTACGTGGATCCACTCCGGCCACTTGGTGGATAGATGCCGAAACTCGTCCCGAAGCTCGTCGGCGGATGCATCTGCTAGCTCGCCGCGGTGTGATATGATAGACCGAGAACCGGTTGCTTGAGAGCAGATAATATATGCAGATGCCGTTCCGTGAGAGGCTCGGTGGAGTAGACGGGGTGTAATTCCGCGCGATGCGAGGTCGGTGTAGACGTATCTGGTCCGGTGAATTTGAGATCAGAGCGGAAGGGGGTGAGGGGCGCACTGGCATGATTCCCGGGATCCTACGGTGCCGAAGAACTCGAGCTGGAGGGGTGATTCCGGGAGTGGGGGAGCGTCGCGGAGACCATCGAAGGTGTTGATTATGTTCCCGCCAATACGCACTTCTTTGTTTGTAGCACGCAGTTTGGAGTCTTCGGCGAGGTACTTGGGGACGCTAAGAATAGTGTCTTCGTAAAGCGCTCCGAGACCGAGGATGTGTGGCATCGTAAGCTGTAGGACTCTAGAGTGGGGGAGCTGGAGATAAGATTGGTAATTATTGCACTGACGTAGGTAGCTACCCAGTATTTCTCATAGCTTGCGACAACCTTGTTGCAACCCGTCGCATCGTCCGCACCATGCCTTCCTCAACCTTCAACTACCACCCCGTATCCTTCACCTATTCGCCTTCCGATGGCCTCACCATCGCTCCTGGCCCCGGCGACCCGCCCACCATCATATCCGTCGACACCCTGATATGCGTCCTCCCCACCAACTATCCGGATACCTACACCCTGGTGCACCAAATCCCGTCAACGGAGTTGATACAAACCCCCATCACCCGCCCTCCCAAAGCACTTCTCGACCGCCTCCTCCTCCGCGGCCTCCCAGCGCACCTCTCTCCGGAAGCCGTCGACACCACAATCCTCGTCTCTACCGCATCCGGCGGCCGCACCGCCACCTCCTTCTACGAAAAGATCATCGCCCCACTATGCACCGCCCTCGACTTCGCGCCGGAGATAGTGCGCACGACCTCCTCCGCCTCGGTCGGGGAGACGGTCGTGCGCCTCTCCCAGCGACAGCGTCCACAAACGCTCATCCTCCTCGCCGGCGACACGGTAGTCTACGAAGCTGTCAACGCCATCCCGCAGATCTCGTCCACACGCCTCACCCTCGCCACACTACCCCAAGGAACCGGAAACGGGCTTGCAACCTCGTACCACACCGCCCGCGGCATCCCCCCGCTCTATGCCCTCTTGTTTGGCTCCCCGAAGCCGCTGCCCGTGTATACGGCCGCCTTCTCGCCGGGGGCGAAGTGGATGAATGGAGGAGACGCAGACACGGCTAAGGGTGTGGTGGTGGCATCGTGGGGGTTCCACGCGGCGCTCGTTGCGGATGCGGAGTTTCTTCGCGGCGAGGGCGTGGGCGTGGAGCGCTTCCATACCACTGCCCAAGAGAATCTGAAGCCGCCGTTGCATAGGTTCTGCGGGGAGCTGTCGTATCGCCTGCGAGGCGGCGAGTGGAAGATGCTGCCGAGGGAGGAGCATTTCTATGTGCTCGCCTCGCTGTGCTCAAATCTTGACGAGAAGTTTCGGATCTCCCCAGCAAGTGTTCCGGGGGCGGAGGTGATGCGGTTGGTGTATTTTGCGGATGTGGAGAAGAGAGAGGAGGTTATGGAGATTATGATTGCTGCTTATAATGGCGGGTCACATATGGAGGATCCGCGGGTTTGGTATGAAGAGGTGGAGGGGATAAAGATTAAGATGTGTGAGAGTGAGGAGAGGTGGAGGAGGGTTTGTCTCGATGGTGCGATTGCGGTTTTGCCGGAAGGCGGGTCGGTGGAAGTTACAATGGGAGCGGGCGGTGATGGTGTGGATTTTGTTTGGGCTGAGTAATAGATGGATGGGGTGGGTAGAGTTCATTGGGATACACAAATACCTTGGAGTCATTCATTCTTCTGTTTACTTGCTTGAGTACCCCATTTGTAGGGTAGGAAGACATTCATTACACATCCATCCTCTAAGCATCTTCTTACCTGAGGAAGAATCTGTGAGAAGCAGTGTGCAACTTGATGTAGCAATCAATGTTTTTCTGATATTCCTCAACGACACTTGCACGATCCGTTCCCGGGGCTGTTTCGTCCAGACTACGCCTTGCAAGGCTTAAAGCAGTTCCCTAACAAAAACTCCTAACATTTACATTCATTATGTACCAACGTGCCATCTATGGAATCTCTATCTCTAACCGAGTGGTGAAATACAACTAAAAATGAAACTGACAAAACAAATTACAAGGCAACCCAAAATATTATTCAGGCCCAAGCCCACGTCCCCAAGATATCATATTCGCCTAACCAAAGCAAAAACAGAAGACGAAGGTCCGGCAGTCTGAGTCAAACAGGAAGCCCTCGAGGCGGACTTCAAGCTTCAGTGCATGGACTACTTGGTGCTGGGTCGTCACTGTTCTGCACCCGCTAACTAGTGCTGTGTATGAATTTTCAACCCATTATCAGACTGTCACTGCACCGGCGAGTAGTTGCGTCAACTATCCTCAAGTTAGTCTTCATCCCCTCCAGCAACAGCAGCAGCAGGAAATGCAACATACCCAAGTATTCAGCGCGCCACCATCTGGACCTGCCTGTCTCACAGCAGCATCCAGCGTCTCGTCACTGCAAAATATCAAGTCGCCAACCTCAGGATCATGAGCCAATCTATCTAAGAACCGCTTCGATTCTATACTATCTCCAATCTGGCTGATCTGGAATGTAACCGCTGCCTTTCCGTACGGCATCCCGCGGGCGGTCACGAGTTTCCGCAGCTCGTTTTTGCAGGCTAGGATAGACCACTTGAATGTGTCTATGTCCTCTTCTGTTGGCTGTATACAAAGTCAGCAAGTTTCTGGAGGCCATGAGTGCTTTAGATACGTACCTCTCCGTCGGTGATGATCGATATCAGTACTGGCTTCTTCAACTCCTTTCTTTGCGCCGGTTCGATGACGAAGGGGAAAATGACTTTCTCGAGCAGCTTTGTTCCCAGCCTGGTAGTTCCGTTGGGGAATACGTTCGACATGGCTGTGTTGATTTTCCCATGGCTCAGATTGTTGTACCCGTCGTCGTTGAGGAAGTTGATGAAGCGCAGCGAGATCCCGGATTGGTTGTACGTCTGGGCGATCCGCGAGATGCGTTGCACAATTGACTTTTGGTCGTCGAAGCGGTTGTCCATATGCATTGACCCGCTGTCGTCACAGAATACAATGATATCGTACAACCCGACTTTTGTAAGATCCGACGTTGCGTGGGCTGAGATCCCGAGTGACGCGCAGATGCGGTCTGCTTCTACTTCTGCCTTCCGTGCGATCGTAATTGGGTCTGGAGAGTCTGATGGGATTATGGCTTCTAGGCCTTGACTGACAATGTGGGATGAAAGGTGGTCGCGGAGCTCCTTGTAGGTTCTTGGGATTGGTCCCTGGAAGGATGGTTAGGTGGTTCCTAATATGAGAGGGCGGTAGGAACTTACATTTTCGTCGTAGGCAAAGCTGACTTTTGGCTGCGGCCTTGGCTGGTAATCGTGATAGTCCTGTTGGCCTTCAGTTGAAGCGTATCGGGGAGAGTCTGGAGGTGTGATCCGTTGAAGCTGATTGTCCGGCTGTGTGACTAGCTGTGATGTTCTCGGAGAGCCGTTTGATAGTTGCGATGACCTCGGGGAGCCGTTTGAACTCTGGGGACGTCTGCGGGTGGTTGTTGTTCGTGTGATGGTGATGTTTACTCCCTGGGGGTTTGCGGAAGACTTAGGCTTTCTCTCGCGCTGGCCCTCGCCATCCCGTTCCCCCAATGTTCTACGTCCAGAGTTTTCAAGCTCACGTTTCTCGCGATCCTCTCTCTCGCGTTGGCCATCACCATTTATCCCGCGTCCGGAGTTTTCACGCTCACGCCTCTCACGCTCCTCTCTTTCGCGCTCTTCTTGCTCTCTCCTTTCTCTCACAAAACACCACTTTGGCCGTAACACGTCCTCTTTGATAGCTTCGCGGGCAAGACTTTCTACATTCGACACAAAGTCATCGAAATCGAGCTCAGTCTGCTCCTGCGGAACATCCACCGGCTGGCCTCGAGGCGGATCTGCTGGGTGACCGCGCGGAAAATCTACCGGACGCTCCCGTGAATAATCTACCGGCTGGCCCCGCGGAACATCTACCGATTGACCCCGGTGGGCGTCCACCGACTGCCCTCGATGAACATCTAGCGGCTGTCCCCGCGGTAAATCAATAGACTGCCCCCGGTAGGTATCTACCGACTGACCCCAATGAGCATCCACCGATTGACCCCGACGAGCATCTACCGGCTGGCCTCGAGTCGAATCCGCTGGCTGTCGGGAAAAATCCGCCGTCTGCCCGTGCTGAACATCCACCGGCTGGTCCCGCGAAGCGTCCAACGGATAGCCGCGCGAATAATCCGCCTGCTGTCCGCGTGGCATATCCATCGAGTGACCCCGGCGAACATCCACCAGCAGCCCCCGCGACGGATCCACTAGCGGCTGTCCCCGCGCAAAATCCGCCTGCTGTCCCCGGGGCACATCCATAGACTGTCCCCTCCAAACATCCCCCGACTGCTGACCCTGCGAATGATCCACAGGCTGCTGCTGTCCCCGTGCAAAATCCAGCGGCACCCCGCCACCACCACCATGCCCGCCAACCATCCGCGCCAGCGGCTCCGGTTGGCTCCGCCTCTTCCTAGTCTGGTCGATGTACACGGATCTATCCCTCTCCGCCGCCGTCGGGATCGGGGGGATAGCGCTGTCCTGGGATCCCTCTGAATACAGCGAGTGGTGTGAGTCGCGCGGGTGTTGGGATCCATAGCTGCTTCTTGGACGGGAGCTGGAGCGGCGGTGGCGCGAGACACTGCGTTCGCGGCGGCGCGAGGTGGGCGAGGAGTAGATTTCGACGTCTACGCAAGGAACCGGAGCCGGTGCCGGGGGTGCCGGGTGGTGGTAATGGTGTGGTTCTTGTTCCTGCTGTCGTTGCTCAACCTCGTCGACGGGGCCAATGGTCGATGGTGGGAGAAGGTATTGCGCCAGATCTGGTGGGGTAATTACGGTGTGCCGTGTTGGTACCTCTTGATGAGTGACTACTGGTGTTTGCGGTGGTGAGGAGGACGGAGAAAGGACCTGGCCTTCAACGACTGTGGCTGGACGTGGAGGCGTAGGGGGTAAAGTTGCCGGCCTTGGGGGTGGGGTGGGAGGAATGTTTACTGGTCGTTGAGGGGTTGGTAGTACAGCGGGCGGGTGCGGCGGTAATGTAGGCACCGGAGTTGGGGGTGCAAGCGGCAGCCTTGCAAAAGTTTCAGGTTCCGGAGTAGGATTCCATTGCTCGAAATCCGCCGGGGGAGGCGGAGGGATCACAACCGGAGCGACAATGATATGAGGAGTGCCATGATATCCCTCAGTAGAAGATGATGGGGATTTCCTCCGTTTCTCGCGCCCCGTAGATTGGCTCCTTCGTTTCTTACGCTGCTCTCGCTCCCGCTCTCTCGGCCGTTTCTCTGAAACAATCCGGGCGTGATCAGAAGAACCAGTGCTATTATCGCTTCGATACCCTCTTTGCTTTCTGCGTTTGAAGAGCCGATAGATCTTACGGGGTTCACAGCAGAGGGTGTAACACCATGGGATACAACACATCGTGTGGTTGTAGCTTCGAGGAGATGGGTAGGAGTCGTCGAAGGGTGGTCTCCGCGGGGCGGTTGTAGCAAATATCAAAAGGGAAAAGGGATTCCAAAGAAAAATAGTTGCAGCCGCTATGGACATATATAAACCTCGCAGAGCTTTTTTCGCTAGCTACATATTCCTCTCCCGTCCAAGGCATCAAAATCTGGACCCTGCCACTGCCCCTCCATTGACCATTGAGCATCCAGCCATCAGAAACGAAAGAATCTGCATAATGGAATGGCCATCATGATCTGAGCCAGCCAGCGCAATAATGCCAGGGCTATCCCAGCTTGCTGCAGCAAAGCAGTGCAAATGGACCGACAGCATTGGACATATTTCCGGGGTACTCATTCGACCAATGCCGACTAACCACGAGATGTGTTGTTGACAAAGTTGCGTACGTTAGTTAGTAAGGACGTTCACTTTGTTGTTGCTGCCGGAAACTGTTCGGCAAGATGCAAATGTAGTTGGAAGCGCCAAAAACCTAACTAACTACCCTTGCTAGGTTTCCCGGTCCTACCACAGCCAGCAAACCACAATCGTTGCTTCTCCGTGCCTTGTTTTTTTTTGCAGGATTGCTGCTGCGGTTCATGCAGTAGGAACTTGAGACAAAGGGAACCCTCGAGTTGCATGGGTTGATCTCATGGGAGTACAAGCGAAGAATCCGTTTCGACTGCGGGATCTGGTCCTTTGTCGAAATCGAGTGGCTCACCAGCCGGCGGAGACTGGCAGGACGCGCAAAGAAAAGTACCGCTCTTCGCTCGGTTACAATTCTTTCTCCATTCTATAGCCGCATTGAGATACCCGTCACGGTAATGTCTGCCTCCATCCGCTCTGCGCAATCGCTTGTCAGCCCATTAACATCATCAAGATCTCAAAAAATTAATGCAAAAAGGCCTCCGCCATCCATCGATGCATCACCGTTGTTTCAACCGAATTGATGACACCCAAAAAAAAAAAGAATTAAAATCTCTTTGCTGTCAGGTGGCTGTGTCAAAAAAATGCGGTGTGTTTTTTCGGCTCTTTGGTGGTGAGATTTCCAGTGTTTTTTTCGTCATTGTTTGGCCAACTCAGGTGGGGGGGGAGGGGCATGGAAGCGCCAACGTGATGCACATCGGTGAGCTTTTAATCAGTTTGTTTTAAAGGGAGGGGGGTGCGCAACGGTGACGTCTTCCTCCTCCAGAGCCTCGTTTTTATTCTTGTTTGGTAGAAGCACACAACTCGGCTTTTTCAAGCGGTGCCAACAACGTTCGTCACGATCATGATGTCGAAACAAGGCTCCGAGGCTCTCCCCCCTCAGTTAACGCTTAGGCCACGCACCGGTTTATCGCAATATAATAATTTATTCATGCATACCTCCTCCCCTATTTTTCAGTTTTGGAGACTGCATCCGAATGGCCGTGCGGTTCAGGGCTAGGTATCGCAAGGCAAGGATCACAACTTTCCCGAATTGTGGGGCAGCGTCCCGCAGTGCGCACTTGCAGGGGAGGCAGGCTATGACCGCCGGCGCGGCCATGATGTGTCAAGCGTTCCCGCCACACCAACATACCGCCTCCGCCTTCCCCATGAGTACTACCGAATCAAGAATATCTCTAAATAGCCGAGACTTCCGCTCCGGCATCACACGTACAGAGCCCCGATTCATTGCATGCCCCACGGCTGGAAATTCCGTGTTCGATGCTCACTACCAGAACCGATTTTCGACTTGAATCCGGCACCGATCTTGCGGTGGTACGTACTCTACCCACCGCGTGTACGGTATTTTTGGTGCTTCGGTTCTGGTTAAGTTCGCCACGACGGTGTATCGTACATACGACCTCCGTACCGTCGCATCTAGCTGTTTGCCTACTTAAGTACATATAACCTACCATAACCCTTACTAGTATAAAGTCCGTTATGGTGTAGTGGCTAGCATCGGCCGCTCTCATTTCCAGAGCATTAAAACCGGCCAGACCGGGGTTCGATTCCCCGTGACGGAATATTTCCTTTTTGCTCCGTGTCTGCTCACTGGCCGTATCCGTAGCTATTCTGCTAGCCTGGCTCCGCAGCTATGGGGGGTTGCATATGCTACATGCGGCGCTACAAATAAACCCGGGGTGGGGGACTGACCGCTGCATCAGACGGACACTCCGCGCTACCGGGGTCGGTCTTCCCGAACACACGACACATCACCCTGAAGGTTACTTTACCATGGGGATATGTGTGCAGCACTCGGACTAGGTCCCCAATTCTCCGCAATTGACGACACTGCAATTTTAGAGCCATGGACCGAAAAAACCCGATAACTACCATTTGGAGGGAGGCACTACCCCATACGGTATCATCGTTACTCGCGTGCCAACTGTCCGATAGGGGAAGGAGAAGGTTTAGCTAGTCGATTGTGGGGTATAGACTTCTGTGGGGGCGGTGACGATCGTGAATTTTGTGGGGTTTCGATGAGGCATTTGACGTGAGGCCCTTGACGTTGAGGTCCCCAAGGCCAGAAACCCGCCCATCACAGCAGCCACCACCAGTGTGACTGGCCAGTGAGATGCACCGTCAGACCCCGTCAGACCGTTAACCACGCTTTAAGCGAGTCGATCATCTGCAGGTAAGCCGCGGTAGCAAATCAGGGTCAATTGCTCAATGCTCTTGTTCACCAACTCCAAATAGTTCGTAAGTACATCTGCGCAGCAGCAAACTCCTGTACAAAAAGAAAAGAAAAGAATAATGAAAGCAGCATTACTATGTAGTCCGCCCGTCCACAAAAAAGCGCGTATCCAGGATATCCAAATTTTAAAACCTCCACCTGCAGACCAAAACTCACAAAATAGTACATATCCTCTTAGATTTCTTCCTACCCCCAGTACCTCCACCGCTCCCTCCAGCATCCGCTGCTAACGCTCCCGCGCCACCACCAGGACCCGAATATACCTTTATCATTTGCCTCGTCAAATCCAGAAAGGCCTCATCCACATTCTGTCTCCTCCTTGCCGAAGCTTCGAACAACGGTACCCCTCCCCATCTTCGACTCATATGATTTGCTCTGTTACGTGACACCTGCCGGTCTGATTCAAGGTCGACTTTGTTGCCTACAATTACTAATGGGACCTCGTCGACTTCTTTAATGCGCAGGATGGCGTCGCGGATTGCCGTGAGCTCGTTCATCGAATTGAGGTTGGTTATCGAGTAGACCAGGAGGAAGCCCTGAATGGTGATGGAGGAGTTAGCTGCGTGAAGGCGATGCGTTCCCTGAGGTGTCGAATGTGTTACCTGGCCTGTGCGACGGTTAGATTAGGGCAAAAGAATGGTGAAGGGAGGTAGCAATTACCAGTCTTCAAATATATTTCTCTGTTGAAGAATTAGCAAACAGAACTCAGTAGTAGCAGTAGTTCAACACGTGATTATACCTCATGGAAGCTAATGGAGGGACTAAAGTTAGAGGGTGCTTCAAACAATCAATAGGAAGTGTATGACTAACTAAACTGTTCAGTTCCTGCAGTATCCAAACTAAGAGCGGAAGGCGAGCAATGTCAGCTCGTCCCATGATTCATCTCCTCAAAACAGGATCATCAGTCGGGATCCGTACATCTCCAAAACACATGACTTCCCCTGTGAATAGCGTTAGCCCAAGAGTCCTCATCTCAACGTCGATTCTCTGCTTGTTCGCTCATTGAATGGCGGAATGCTTCTGCGGCCGTGCGACATACATCTACTTCAACTACCTTACGGTACGAGTCTTCGATTGTAGGGTCGTAGGATTCGATCCACACATTTTGAACAAATTGAGCTGGCGGTGACGGTGGCGTCAGCACATACGACTCTCAGGGGAAACAAAATCGAGCGATGAGGATCTCTCATACCTGTCAAACAGCTTTTACCAACACCACCTAGTATTCACGAAGAAGCGCAGAGGCAAAAGAATTTTAGCCGGAACACTCTTCTCGCGATAACAAAAACGCGAGGAAAGGTACGTAAACATCAACTCCATACCGGCACCCAAAACCACAATATTATATTCTCTCCTGAAGATCCCGTCGAGTTTAGCCTGGGCCCGTAAAGTTGTCCGTTTGATGGGGGATGAAGATGAAGGGTCGATGGTGGAGTAGGTACGTTGGCCATACCTGGGCTGCATGCTCTATTCTGTTGTATCGTCGGTGCCCCGTCGCGGTGCTGCCGTTCGATAGCTCGACGTTGCAGGTTCAAGTCGAAATCCTTAGGTCTTTATCGTAGAGCTGCAGCTAGAGATAGGCAAATACTGGTAAGCAAGGATATGGTGATAAGAGCAATGTGGTAGGTGGCAGAGTTGCGTCGGGGAGGACGGGGAAGGAGGATGGATGGATGGTTACTTTAGACCGCGGAAGCAATTAAAGTAGACGGACGGCACGGTACCTGTAGACACCAACCTCGTCAGCCTTACACCAGGACACGTTCCGACGGAGGCAGCAACGGACACCGAGTGGCACTGTGGGCAGCCGTTTGGCTCGCTGGCTTGAATGTATGGGGACGTGATGATGGCGAGAGGGTTGCCGTTGCAAAGTTCGATAACTTCTTTTGTACGCAGTGACAGGAAAAGACAAGGACGATTTGAGGAAGAAGATCCGAATCGTCATGCGCATGCGAAAATCAACTTTAACCTGTCTATGCAACTAGCGACGCAGATCTGGATTCAGAATTTAGAAGGGGCGGCAGGGTGTGAGTAAACAGCCCAGGAATACCGACAAATTACCCGGCAGCTGATTTCTACAGAGACGAGTGCAAGCAAGTGATGTTTGAGACAGCTGAAACACTCTATCAAACAACAGAAACACAACAGAAACACCAACAGTCCTGAGCAATTCTACATGACGATCCCTGACGTCCGGACAATCGTAACCAAAAAAATGCAGCCTATGATGACCTGCATGCTTTCCATGCCGGCGAGGAGGTTCCGTTGGTGGTGGGCAGCGCACTTTCTCTCCATCTACCGTATTATCTGATTGAACCCGCGATTCTTGTAGCTCGTGCAGCTCGCATACCCGAACCAGTGACAGCTTCGATTCATTCAACATATCAGCCGGACGAATAGGAGGCTGTCTAAGGTTTCCTGCACGTACTCTATTACGCAAATCACAGATATTACGGTAAATAGTTTCTCCAATCGCGTCCTAACTCCGCTTGGGCAGGTGTGTGCCAAACAAACTGTCAGGAGGCTTCGTTAAGGGCTAGGGTGACAGATGACGTTTTCACCTTCGCCTGATCCAGTCGCTGCAAGCGACCCTACATATGTCGATCGGTCAGATACCCCAACACCGCGCTCGGCAATGAGCCGGCAGCCTGCTCGTGGCGGAGTCATGATCACTCGTTCAAACAGCACTGTCCCTCACAGCTGAAGCTGAAGCCGTCAGAGTCAGAGAGGCGAGATGGTGCCGCTTGGTGGCACAAGCAAATCCAAACCGGATCCTGAGATAATTATGGAGTCATCGTCCTCACCTGGTGAGTCAGAGCGGCCATCAATTTCGGCGTCCCCCCGAACCCGCCGGTACCCCGCACTACGGATCAAATTTGGGAGGTATCGTGCGCATGCTACATATCTGCGGGTAGAAGCGGTCGCGCTTGAAGTGGCCGAGCGTTAGCCGTCGATCTCCCGCTGTCAAAAGCGGGAGGCCATGAGAGGCGAAAGGTCCCCTAGAATCCCTTTCTCGCTGCCTCTTCTATTGGGGCACTGGGTATCACTCGTCAAGAATGTTGGGTGTCCGATGACCCACAGAAACGTTGCTCGGGGAACAGTAATCGAAAGAAAAGAGTGTTATTACAACAACCGTAGCCAGCCCAACTCAAAGGAGCCAATTTGAACATTTCCTCGTGAATGGGCTACTCAACTATATATGTCACAAGCCGCCTGGTCTAATCCGCCAAAAACTTTCCCACACTGCCACCAATATTCTGCAAATCTAGCAAAAAGCTGTCATGCCCAAACAAACTAACGTCCTCTCCCAGTTCTACATGCGTGACATTCCTATTTCCCGCCAGCCTGAGTGAATCCGCAATCTCCCTCTGCTGCCATGCCGGAAACAGAATATCGCTCGCGACCCCCAACACCAAAGTAGGGTGAGATCTCAGTGGACTTAGACCGTTGATCAGATCCTGTGGCGGGTGGTCCCCAGCAGGTTTGTTTGCTATGTTGCGAGGCTGCTCTCGGTACGGTGCCGAGGGGAGAGTCAGGCTACATTGAGGGTCGTCCGTTGTCTTGACGTGCGTGGTGAGCTTCTCTTGGTTTTCCGCACGTTTTGCGGCGGTGCGTAGCTGGCTCTTCTTTCCGAGGTCGAATAGATCCATTGCTTTGGACACGTAGAGGAGGGAGTTCGCATCGTACTCGAGACAGAATTTCTCGCCAGCGTGGTCGAGGTAGGTTTCGATAAGGAAGTCGGGACACAGTGCTGGGGGTTGCGATGGATCCGCGCGTTCGCGGCCGAATCGCTGTTCCCATTCGGGACCGGAACGGTAGGTGACAGTGGCGATTTGGCGGGCGAGCTTCATCCCTGTATGCGGTGGGACTTTGCCATAGTAGAAACCGCGGCTCCAGTTCGGGTCGGCCATGAGGACTGGTGTAAGTTAGTAAAGGGAAGAAGAGCGGAGGAATGGAGGGCCGCACCCTGTCGCTGCGTATAACGCATCGCAATACTGTAGGGATGGCTCCGTGCACATCCACTAATACTAACAATCCTGCCGACCCTCTCGGGAAACAGAACGCCTGCCGCAAGACTTTGCATTCCCCCCATGCTTGCGCCAACACTTGCATATAACGTCTCAATCCCAAGCCCATCCAGAAGTCTGAACTGCGCGCGCACCATATCTTCCATCGTGATAATCGGGAACCTCGTTGCATAGACCTCTCCATTTGCAGGATCGATACTCGAAGGTCCGGTGGATCCGTAGCATCCTCCTAAGACATTTGTGCATATGACAAAGAACTTGTTGGTATCGATTGCACCTCCGGGTCCTATAAACTTCTCCCACCACCCTTGCCGTGTGTTGCTGGGTGTCGAGTGCGCGTGCGACGAGGCCGAGAGCCCAGTGTGAAGTAGAATAACGTTCGAGCGATCGGCGTTCAGCGTCCCCCATGTTTCGTAGGCAATGTCGAACCCTTGAAGCACCCCGCCATTGTCAAGCAGGATTGGCTCTCGGGAAGTGAATGTCTCGTGTGCGCCGGTCGTGTAGGAGGGTTCTGGTCCTTCGGTGGAGAAACGGGTTTGAAGCTGTTCAGTTCGCTTTTCTAAAGCGTCCAGACATGGAAACGCCATAGGTGGGTTCGAGGATGAACCGCCATTACCATTGCTGTTATGTCGGATTTGTGGGAACGGAGCTACTGCAGCTCGCAGTTGTAAGAGGGGTGCTGAAGCGGTTATCCGCCGTGTTGCTTGTCGTGATAATGTCCGACTCGAAGATAGTACCCGGTGCATCGTGTTTCCATCCCAGAGGTTGAAGTGCGGGACAGGATTGGATCATATCTAGTGGCGGGGGCGTACGATAATTTCCTATCCACTGTTTAGTAGTGCGGTTGTTCCATTTCAATTAGTAACGAAGCGATGGCGTGCTTGCGCCAGCGAATCTTTGTTCACGAGTGGTTAGGGTTTCAATCACGTGTTCTTCAAGCTTGGAATGTAGAAGACAAGGAACTCATATTATTGGCCTTGGTTCAGGCTCAAGTATATTTGGCGTGATGAAGTATATGATGGATGGGTACTATGGAGTACAGCACGTGATGTGATACATGATTCTGTATAATTGTATATAGAGCCTGGAAAAGAAGTCAACTACACTGCTAAGAGGATTTTCGAGTTTTTAACAACCCCCACTTGCATGCAGAGAGTACAGTCTTTGGCTTCTCAACTGCGCACTTCTCGCTGTGGTACTCATTTTCTTGTATCTTACCTGCATGTTGCATGCACAACAAGATAGAAAGAGCCATCTAGCACTCAAAGAGAATGCTACAGCAAAAGCATCCCAACCCACACATTTGCGCTTTTTGGTAAGCTATAGCGCACAATTGAGATAGTCCAGCACGTACCTAATGTGCACTACATAACTGTGTGGATGTTGGAACTATGCAAAGGCTCTATTTTGGTGAGAACCTTTCTACAATCACAGTTCACTAGAAGACTAACATACTGGTGCACTTTAGGTATGCGCTAGACTACCTCCATTGGGCGCCGTGGCTCACTAAAAAGCACAGCTGTGTAGGTTAGGATGCTCTTGCTGTAGCATTCTATTTGAGTGCTAGATGGCTCTTTCTATCTAACTGCGCAAACAAGATACAATAAAATGGGTACCACAGTGAGAAGCGTGCAGTTGAGAAGCCAAAGACTGTACTCTGTGCATGCAAGCCAGGGTTGTTGTTAAAAACTCGAAATCTACTTCATATGCGCTCAACTTGTTTTCCAGGCTCTTTATGAAAATTCCAAATTCCAAACGTGTATCACATGACATGCTTAATAATAGTTCACAGCCAATCACCACTCCAAGAGCCTGGGCCGAGGCCATCATATTATTACACTGCACTATAACAAAGCAAAATGGTGACAGTTTCAATCCTCAGCTCAATCTCAGCTCAATCAGAAAAAGTACAAAGCATCAACCAATGGATTCATCGCTACCCAAACAAGCACATCATCATTAATGATTCATCTGCCATTCGCACGCTCCTGTTTAATAGTGGGCGCGGTACCATCTCCTTCGATCCCCTGTAGTCCGACATTAGCTTCTTCTTCAGTAGCGGAAAAAAGATCAGTTGTTGACTTACTGGAGCGGCCAGTCCTGTGAACAACCCAAATGGCCAGCAAAGCGGTTGCAAGCCACAGCAGAGCCGAAATAAAGGTGAACGCAAGTGCTGTCTTCCAAGTGGAGCATTGATCTAGCGTTTTGGTTAACATTATGCAATCATAGAGAAGGAATCGCTCATATGTACCTTGCGCAGAAGCGTCAGGACCAGGATATACAGGGCTCCACTCTGCATACCACGTGCAGTTCATTGGCGCAATGTAATCTACGAGCAGGGCAAAAGAGATGATCTGGGGCAGCGTTAGTTGCGCCCTGCGGTAGGGTTTATAGGGCTTACCCAGAGGAGAAACATGATGAGGTCAAAGGGGAACATGGTGAGAGCCCATGTGAACGGGATCAGGAGGATGATGGAGGCCAGAATGGACAGACCTGCAATCACTTCGGTGTAGACGAAGCGACTGCCGGGCCAGTACCCACTGTTGTTTAGAACATCGAGGTAGTGCCCGATTATACCAGCGACAATCACGGCAGAGATGAGTTGGGAGGCCCGGAGGACGAGGCCGACGGTGCGGGTGATGATCATTTTGGTGGTGACTGTGGTGGTGGTGGTGGCGGTGGTGGTGGTGGTGGTGGTGGCGGCTGTTTCCTTTTTTTTTGTGGAAGGATGGCGTTGGGGATGAGAGCTCGACGAGGCGGAGAATTATTCCAGCTCTTGGGCTTGCGGAAGACTGCTGCTGCTGTTTTGAAGACTCCAGCGTTGTCTAGACTTTATATATACTTAAGTACAATTACGCTGTTGAAGATCGATCATGCGTCATTGTCTTGTATACAAGCCTTTCCTGATTTCCACCATTGAATTTCCTACGCCGACTGGTTGGTTGTGAAGTCATATTGGCGACTAATGAACCTCGTGATGGCCTTGATCGACGAAAAGCAGCAAGCAGGATTTGGGTGGTTGGCCAATCACGTTCCTTTTTTCAGGAACAAAATTGTAACCGATCGTCATGATTGAAGACCGAAAAGCTTGGTTATGATTTATGTACAGTACAAGGTACTCTCCTTGGCAACTCGCATGTATGACAGCGCCTAGGTATTGGTTCGCGGTACGTACGACTTCAAAAAAGCAACTCCTCCTACGTAGTGTTTTGTCCTAGGTATTGGTTCGCGGTACGTACGACTACAAAAAAGCAACTCCTCCTACGTAGTGTTTTGTGGTGGCCGCTATTCTTGAAAATTAGAAACATCAATGCTGCAATTCGTATATACGATTGAAAACGGCTTTGAATATAACCTAGCCTTTCAGATGCAACCACAGTGGTCTTCAAAACACCCCAACTTTTCCTACAGCGCGCGCCCTAGAGGATCCAGGCTATACCCACTTGGTTTAGGAGACGCTTCTTTGGATTTGAAGTTGGAATTCGGGCTCTTGCAAATGTCCATGGAATTGCCGTCGTCGTGCAAAAATAACTACCCAATTCCATTGGCTAAGGTCCAAGGAGAGATATAATAAGCTTTCTCACCACATTTCCATTATTTTCGCTTGATCTGAACATAGACTAGTTAGCACTTCCGATCACAAAGATATACTGAATAGAGCTGTTATTCGACCGTAGAGTTACATCGATCATGTTTCCTCCCCTCGCCCAGCAGCAGGGGCTCCATGAATTCGAAAGAGCTCCTCAAACTGCTTGCTGGAAGCCAGAAGTTCCTGGTACATGGTATTTTGCTGGCCATATCCATGCTTGTATTCCATCTGTCGTGATAGAAGCGAAGAGTAAATACGGGATATCGGGGTATGGCGACCAGTAGCTGGTAGCCCAAGCTCAGTCTTTCCTCCCTATATTCGAAAGCGAGAGGTACTGTGCTTGGATTCGACTGTTGGCGCAGGTTCACCAGAAGAAATCACCAGTTATCTCAACGTTGAACTTGGGGAAAGATGAACAAAATGGCATCAGCACCGCATGCGCAGAGCTTTGCAAACCATTCCATGAGTCACCTGGCCTGTCCTTAAATTGAAAGTCGCCAGGTAAGAAAACCTCCGAGTTCTTCTGTACCCGCTATTGTCGGGGTCTTGACTGTCAAGTGAGGGGTGCTGTCGGGCTGGCTCCACGAAACATAGGTTTATCAAAACTCCTCGCTTCGCAGGGAGCAGCAGCTGGAACGCGAAGACGGATGCATCCAACTACCGAGCGCAGAATCATGGAAATGACTGGAGAAAGTGAGCCTCCTCTTACACATTGGTGTGATACGTCGAACTTACTATCACTGGAAACCGCTCCACGCAACAGTTCCCAGCCAAGAGTTAGGGGTTACCAGCTACATTAACCGTGAAACCCTAACCCTTCGCTGAAAAAGTAGAAGCCAAATTGCGTTCGCAGGTCCGGCACGGAATTCTATTCGGCAATTACTCTTCAGCGCAATAGTTACTATATGTATAATTTAGACGGATACGGCTTATTGGGTTTAATATTGGTGATTGCTAGGTGCATCTTGATCTGACGCGCACACCCAATTAACATGGCGAGCCTTTCAATCCAGAGAATTACATTTATCTCATTCGAGTGCACTGACACCCCCTTTTCGAGATACTGAGCTGGCATGCCAGAGTTCTGTCGTTGTATCAGAACCTGAACTTTTAACTGCGCAAGCGTTCAATTGGCTGGCAGGTCTAACAGTCCTGCTGGTCTTAATACAACATCACAGGTAGTTTTGGGTGTGGTACACTAGCGACTGTGTTCAGGTGAGGTTGATACCATCGCCCCCTCCCATGAACTAGTTAGGGCTGACGAAACCCAGCACAAGGCTCTGGCAGCTACAGGTAACGAACAGCATAACGCAAGCCCTACATCCAGAACCCAGTCATCAAATGCCACACTGGACCTAGTACACAACTAGGAAGCAAGAACTCCAGGAGTCGGATGGAGCGTTTTTCCGTTCCTTCTCGATTAACTAACTATTTATCTGTGAGGTACGATCTAGTCAATGACCTCTATAGACTCAGCAGAAAGAATGGCTTAAAGTTAGGCTTCTTCCTCAACTCAACCCCGACTCAAACAGACTTTGCTCCCCGAAGAAACTAACCCTTAGTAACCCGAACAAGGAGCGCTGGAAGTTCTGGATACGTCCGGAGAAGCCAGTGTAGTCGATGGTAAGTGGTGTAAAGAGGAATATTCCTGACTCCTGAGACTTAGGATAAACGTCTTTGAATTAACGCAACTAACACATCCAAGTTCGTGAGTGCCCGATTTCCTACTCACAGATCCGTCACAGACGAGCTCTCTGCCCATCCCGTCTCCCCAAACCCATCTAGGAACCAAAACAAAAACACCAACCATCCCACCAGCGTCGCCATAGCATCATGTACCGGATCCAAACACATGGCTGAAACGACAGACCAAGTGAACGCCGCCAACATCCCGAGACATACCACCGCGACCCGACGCAGTACTTGCGGCAGTTGACGTACTACGTTCAGTCAGAATATGCCTCGGGAGTAGAAAGTAGACATGGACACTTACGTGCGCTATTGGAACTGCAGGCCTGGAGTGTCATGGTGATGCGAATGCGAGATGCTGTGGTGTTGGAGGATTTTGAATACAACCAGTGGGACATTGGCGCCGAATGCTGATTGGTGGCCATGCGTTTTCAATGTAACACAACAAAAGCTCGTGAAGAAAATGCATGAATCACGTGATAAGTAGTCACCACTAATCATTCGCAGCAGCAGCTTTCTTATCGCTGCTTCCAACCTCTAGTTTCCTAGCCTAGTGTTTAATGTTCTGCATGTGATCTCGGCTAGATGTTTGGAAAACTGCGCTAGTTGTTGGTTACGCTACCCACGTGTGCGGAGCCGCACCTTATCTTCACCGTCAATTTATACTAAACTACGTGGCGAAGTGACAATTTCGGAGACGAATGATATCATAATTTCATTCAGACGTTAAAACGGTAACTCTTAACGCGTGGCCGTTTCTCCACATTAACCGCAGCATTTGTCTCCAAACCAAGGGCTGGCTTATACATGTGGCTTATTTCATGAGGTTACTGAATGACAGCAACTCACTGCTCCCGAGAATACACGCACACATTTCGAAATGTTCATTAGACCCAGACTGGGCCTAAGAGCCCAAACTAACAAAACCATTAAATATTTTCGACGGTAGCGCTCTAACTATCCCGCGTACAAATCCCGAGTTTCTGAGGTTCTAACATGAAGAAATGCCAAAGTCAGTGTTCTGCATCATAGCCCTTTCATATTTAGCCTGCTTGTAGATTCTCTAGGAGTGCTCTCTGTGTAATTTCGAAGTAGCTACGTAGCATTGGGGGTACACAAGTCCAAGCCCCCCCTTAAGATGGGGCGCAGTACCGAGTTGACTATTTCCCATCTTGATGTTAAGATCTTTGGCATGCTTATCTACCACTCGGCAAGCAGAATCAGATATTAACTGCACAGGCAAGCCTTCTGATATGTGGTCTAAATCTGCTTGGGAAGATTTTATAATCCCCATAGCAAAAAGCCGGGCGGTTGGTCCGCCCGCTCGCTCACGGATCTCAGGCCGGCCTAGCCGTCATTTTGGAGGCCTGCCTTGGCGAAAGTCAGGCCTGGTCGAGGCGAAGACTGGCTAGCTTGATCGTTTGGGAACACTTGTTGATCCGGTTCTCGCGCGAGCTTTGACGTCGTTCACCACCTACCCTTATTGGCCATTCCGGGGTGCGCTCGGTGGTGTTTTCACCTCATCCGGCTATTTTCCTTTGCTCTTATATGTTCTGGGCGGTATTCCAGCCTACGCCCTCTGGAGTATTTCATGTTGGGGCAGGTTTCTAGCTCTGTTACGCTACCACTGGCAACCTTCTTCGGCCGATTCTCCTTCGGGGCGGGGTAGTTGTTTCTGGATATCCGGCTCTGGCTCAGGCTGTAGAAGCTGAGGCGAGGAGACATGCTGCAATAGTTGCTGCTATCGATGTCGATATGATTGGGCTATGATGGTTGTGTGCCCGTCGTGGGATTTAGAGCGGATGAGTAATGGATAGCTGAGTGTGTAAGTGTCAGTGTTAGCAGAGACTTCGAGGTGCAAAGTGCAGAGGGTGGAGACCCTAAGCCCTATCTGCTTAGCAGTGGGGGCGGGTTATGAAAGAAGACTCTTGGGATTGCCCAGGGTTCGTGTGACCCCCACCGCCCCTCCTGCTCTGATTCCCGCCTTCCACACCACAAGACTTCACTAGCTTATACAACACTACGCTACCCCCATACACAATGTCAGTTGCAAGCGACCACTCCCAACCAACAAAACCGGTCCCACCTCAACCGCTGAAGCTGGTCCATCCGCCCAGACTTGCCGTCCCTCCAGCAGTTCAAGTCAGGTTCGTTCCAAGGAATGAGGTTCGATACCCTTTACAGGGAGAGGCAGCAATACTGTCCGGGCAGAGTGGCCAGGTGAGGTTATACCATACGGTACACTGCCACCACCCAGCTGCAGAGTCAAGAAGCGGCTCATCTTGAGTCACTACCCTGGCCTGTACCCGAGCGAGGGTGGGAGGTGCGGCTCTACAAGTGACTGGATGGTCTCATCCGGATTGTCTTGTCGAGAAAGGCAGCATGGATCAGAGATATCCTGTCAGCCCCAGCGGTGGGGCAGGTGGATATTACCCAGACCTCCCAACGGTGGAAACTGGTTGGGAAATCGGCACCAAACTGCACTATACTGTTTATACCAACTGTTTAAGAATTGAAACTGCACTGCATGCGAAACCAGTTTAGTAAACCAGTTGGAACTAGTTAAACTGTTTGTACTGGTTTTAACTGTTTAACTGAACTGAACCAGTGCAAACTGCTCCATGCAAAGTTATTGGCTGTAGAGAGTGCATAATATCTTACTCAGCACAAATAATTTTGATATTGTATTCACAATCTGCAGAGTTCGGGCAAGTTAGACCCGCTGTAAACAAGTTCGCAGTGGAAAAACGATGTCTAACCAAGATTTCACCCTTCCAGAGTCTTTTCTCCATGTATTTTCTCTCATCCATATTAACCGTATAACTATTGGTGTACTGGTTTATTTTCAGATGCCAAATTGCACTCCACTGAACTGCAAAGTCCTATAAACTGCACTGCACTGCCAAGAACCAACTATTTAACCCACCAGATTACCGCATCCAACCAGTATACTACTTCCACCGTTGGGAGGTCTGATATTACCGTGGCATGGGAAGTTCACGGTGGCCAACAGCTTGGGCCGACCAGATCGCAGCAACCGTGGGAGCCGCCTCCTCCCTCGACAACGGCCTGAAAGGAGTTAAGGGAATCCAAACCGAAGTCCAGGGGTTATGGACTCCCAAAAGATCTCCAAGGAGACAGAACTCTCAAGGCAGAGCTCGTGAACGCAAAGCAAAAGACTCAACCTGCAAAGGCTGAGACATCTCATCTTGTTGTCCCCCTGGGTCTCGCAGCCCTGGGAGAATAGAGAAGTCCATACATACGGCGTCATCCCGCTTAATATCAATGCGACCGCCCGCCGTCACCAAAATACCTGTAGCAATAATTTCCTCTTTCGAGATACCGTACCTACGGTGTCACTCTGGCCAGAGTTCAATTTGCACCATGCTCGTGGTCTCCAGGCTTGGATCTGGGCGTCCCGAATGTATCTTACATTCACGATGAACTTATGCTACCCAGCTGGTGTAAAGAATCCGATCGACCCAACTTTAGCGGAGTTACCTTGCTCGCTAGACGAGGGGTTCGAAGAACGATTGGTCTTGGAGTATAATTCTAAAGGCGATAGGATACGGCCCTCTTCTAAAAAAAAGCTGTTGACCAACGCACGGAAGACAATGTAGGACCACCAGAGCGACGCTATGGCGGAGGCATTGGGGTCCGAAGTCAAGGAGGTAACGCCAAGCAAGGTGAAGGAAGAGATGGTGAGCGTCTTGAAATCTACCAAGCAGCTTTACAAAATGTTGGGGATCGTGCAAACCTGAAGAACTTTACTCAATTAACCCTGGATGTCACTAGTGTTCGAAGTGGCCAGTCCGGTTAGATACGCAAGAAATTCGGAGTCTGCATCTTCATGAGCACGAGAGCAGTGATGGACATGGTCCACCACAACCCACATGTCGGATAGATTTCGGCGGAAGGGCAGGTAGCTTACGATCACCTTCAGGCCAGGTACAAATTCAGGCCCAGTTTCGGAAGGAGCGTAGAAAAGACTTGAAAATAACGCGAGGTGAGGTACAATCCTACGGCAAATGAGGCCGTGTCATGCTTACGAGATGATGCGCTTGTACGTTGATCTGTACCAGCCCCAGCTGTACAGACCATTCATTCAAAGCCTTGCCTACCTAGGCTTTAAGAAACATTCAAATGTTCTGACGGCAACGTAACCTTTTGTATTGGTGGCATGCGAAAAACGCAATTGAATTCCTCCTCCGTCTCCTACGTTCCAGCATAAATACCTAGGTTTCCACCCCGCCTCCCTCTTCATCCACACAGCATCCTCCTCCTCTAATTCCTAATAATTTTAATCAACACCTTCATCGCTTTCTTCATCGATTACCATACACATCGCCCCAAACACCCAAAACAGATTCAACATACTCAGCCATAACGTTGTTTCTAGATCTTTTGCACGAGCAACCATGCTTCACCCCAATTAATACCAATCACTTCACGGGGATATCAACCAGTCTTCAGTGGAGCAGTCTCCGGGACTTGTGTCACACACTCACCGCCATCCATCTATATCCACAAAACCTCTTCCACGGGATCAACCACCTCGACTACTGCCTCCTTCTCCGTCAACCTCGAGGATTAACATAACCCAATCCCATCAGTCGACTTCGGTACACAAAGGCCCGGAATGCGGTCCCGTCTTTCTCCTCATTAAGCAGCGTCTGAGTTCAAACTACTCTTGAACCTACTACAATAACAACAAATCCTTTAATATTTCAACCCACAGAATACTGAAAATAAATGTTCACTCCTTTTTCTCACGCTGGCAGCCATTCTAGCTACCTTAAGCGAGTCAGCCGTCTATTTAAAGGCGGACTTCTCCGTAAAAGATGTAGGGTTTTGGGGGTGTTTGTACCTCTTTCTCGGACTCCGACATCGGAACCGCAGGAAATTGTTGCCATCTTTTTCACCGAAGACGAGCTCCTACTCTCTTCGCATTCAGATTCGCTTTTCAGTGCCTAGGTCGATGTCAATGCTGTTACCTGGCGGACTGTAAAAGTTAGGTTTCGTTACGCTGGTAAACTCCCAGATACCCTCACTTTCTCCTCCGCCGACGAACCAAATCTCTCCCACCGGCTACAATATCCCGCCATCAATTTCACATCTTTACCATCGCTACGGCAACCATGCCAAGTATCCCGAGGACTCAGTTTCTGTCGGCTCATTTCCCATTGGTATCTACCTCGGTTTCTCACCTTCTCCATCTTTCTCCTCAGCTGCCTTCGAGCTTCGATCCTCCAGAAGCTCTTCGTTATCCTCCTCCCAACAATCGAGATGAAACGTTCGAACCAAGTACCTCATTTCCTCCGAGCAGGCAACCATGCCACCTATCTCATGATTCCTCTATTAGAATTTATGTTCCGTATCCCGGAATGAGGGGTCTTCTGGACGAGCAAAAACTCGAATCGTTGGCCTTGAAGTCGGAGTTGCTGAGGCGGGACCAATACAACGACACAGCTGTTTTGGAACACCTAGAGCGTCTGGACCACCAGACGTCTTCCGCGGTGGTCTGCTTCGCGCCGAGTATTAGTGTTTTAAGTGGTTTGAGTGGGATCTTCCGCTGTCTTACCACACTAAACAATATCTAGATCCTCTATGTACGAAAAGTCTACCTTCGAGTACCTATGTCACGAAATGATGCGTTTCAGCACAGGATACCGCTTCCCTCGCCACGGCGGCAAGAAGCCCAAATGCATGAAGACCGTGAGGTGCCGATTCCAATGTGGCCATCAAGACCGATCTTTGAACCAACCAATCGAAACCGACCATCCACCAGTCGACGTCTTTCGAAGCGATATCTCTCGTCTCGATCACTATGGATCTTAACCACTCGAGCAAGCAACACAATTCTGAAAATAAACTGTCAACCTCCTTTCTCCCGCATGGGTAACTATGCTGGCTACCTCAAGCTGGCAAGACTGCTCTTTGCGGATGGTCTGTTGAAGTTGAAGTTTTAGTTTTTTGGGGGAGTGGTTGGTGTTTCTCCTTCCTTTATTTTCTTCACCAGACATCTGCTCCTCCAAACTTCCAGCTATCGTCAGTTTCAGAACGATATTCTCAACAACTTTCAATACCATAACGTTAACGTTCTTCCAAATCAATATCTATCAAAATGCCCCACCGTGGATTGTCTATTCCTCGATATGGTAATCATGCCGCCTATATCAAGACTACTGAACGTCTTTTTCGTAGCGGACTTCTGCACGTGAAGTATTGGTTTTTGGGGGCGGTTAGCAGCTTTTTCCATTCTTGGACTCTTTGGCTCTCGGTTTGACACGTCTTGGATTTCAAATTGGACCTTTCGGGGGGAGGTTGGACGGTTTTTCTAATTTGGATTTTTTATGGGAAGGAGCGTTTTTTCTAAATTGGACCCGTATGGGGGTTTTTTATCAAATAAATTGGATTGGGGTGATAAAATTACTTACGTAGTACCGGGTCTGTCGAAAGTGTGGAAGAGCTCACCTGAGACCGTTGATCTTGTAATTAATCTGTTTAATCAAATTAATTTGCCGCATATTTGAGTACTTCTTCTACCGTACATCTGTAGTTTATTGACTCCATTGGCATCTGTGTTGTATCGCCTTGGACCGTTAGGAATAGTATTAATTAGGAAGTCACATAAGTACTTCCCGCAAATTTGAGCAAGTCTCAGATCTTAGTTATATATGTCTCAAACTTTACCAGACATCGGGTGTAGACGTAAGATAATGTATGGCAACCTAGAACGCCTGCTACTAATGTTGTGTTGAGGGCGTAAATGTGCGAGTGATACCATATGATATCACCACTACTCGCCGGATTTTCAAGCCTGCGGACACCCTTGTTATTGATTAGATGCCTTGGATAAGAATAAATTATATCGAGATCTCACTGCCAGCATGGTAGCGCAGCGAAGTATTTGTTCCTGAACTTCATTGCTTCTACAGCTGGCACTGGTTTTGATTTAGTAGCAAATTGACTAACGTGTAGTCATGGTAATTAGATGAGAAATCATTGTAAATTGATGTGTCGCCAAGAGCGCTTATAATGAAGTGTCAGGAGACTTGAAAATCCGACGAGTGGAGCGTGAGATTCTTATCACGCCTGGAACTACGGATCGTGAGATTTTAAACTAAGTTATAGTAGAAATGGCGAACGAGCCGTTAGATCACAACATCACAACCGCAGGAAGGTCTCTCCCACACCAAGCACCACCCAACCCTAACTTTCCGCTGCCATGGCCTCTGATATCCTGTAGAGTATGATAGAAGTCATCCATGTACAAGAACTAACGGCCTAGCTTAACTGGTACTCTAAACAGCAAACTTAACACCTGAAGGCGCTATAAATGCTGGGGCCACGAGTTCAAAACTCGCTCAGCCTTTTCCCTTTGAGATCGTAACTTAGGTCCTGTACAGGATGGCAGAATCATTGCATATACAAAAGCTGATAGCTTAGCTTAGCTGGAAGTTATTGTGCTCTAAACACGGTGCTATAAACATCAGGTGCAATAAACACCAGGTTCGAAACCTCGAGGCGCTACAAACGCCAGGTGCTATAAACACAGGCGCCATAAACATCAAGTGCTGAAAACACTGGGGCGGGTTTAAAACCTGCAGTACTCACTCTTTTGCCCTGCTTTTGTCCTGCTTAACGGTACAGGATAGTAGATGTCATTGCATATTCAAGAACTGATTGCTTGGCTTAGCTAGTGCTACAAACATCAGGTGCTACAAACACCGGGTTCGAAACCTCATGGCGCTGTAAACATCAGGCTAGGAATTCTCTGTGCTATAAACACCAGAGTACGAGGCATTGGGGCACTATAAACGCTAGGCCGCAGGTTAAAAATCTGCGGTGCTCGCACTTTTACGTTGAATTTACCTTCTGATCCCCAGATTATGTCCTATACAGGATGGTACAAATCATCGTACATACAAGAACTGATCGCTTGGCTTAACTCGTGCTAAAAACACTAGGTGCTGTAAATACCGGGGTTCGAATCCTCAGACGTTGTAAACGTCAAGGCACAGATTCGAAATCTTCAGTGCTGTAAACAATGAGGTTACAGGCTCGAAACCTGTAGTATTCAATCATTCTTTTGTTGTTCCTATCCACGAAAAGATATTGTTGTAAAAAGTTAATGCACGGATCCGATATACCCCCACTTTATATGTTCTTTCGGTGTTGAACAGAGTGCCCTTGGGTCTCCGACAGTGATTGACTCTGATGTGTCAAGTGCCTAGCGTGTCAGAGAGTCCAACCATACTGAGAAGGTACTTATTCTGTAGACGGCTTTCCTATATTTGCGTGCTGCGTTATCTCTCTCACGCATTACAGGGGACTTCAGGAGAAGAACCGGCGGAACAAAAACGGATCGCAGTTTTGCAGTTTCTGCTGATTTTTAGATTGCTATGTAGACACTTAGGCATGCTAGACGTGTTGTGGAGGGGACAAAAGAATGGCGGTCAATGCGGGTTTCGAACATGCACCTACTAGTGGTGTTTATAGCACCTTTGTGTTTCAGCACCTGTCTAGCGTTAAAGTACCAGGTAAGCTAAACGACCAGCTCTTGTATATTTAGTGATTTGAAATATTTTTAATCGAAAGTAGTCTTGGGTCAAAATGGCGATGCAACACACATCACGAGTGCGGGGGGTGGCCTTTCGGGTCGCAATTGTATCTACTGATAAAACTATCGCATCTTTCCGCCTTGCAGGCATACTCTAAAGAAAATAGCAGAATAAAAGAGAACAAAAGGGCGGCAAAGAGTGATTGCCACAGGTTTCGAGCCCGCGGCTTTCGGTGTTTATAGCACCTACAGGCTGATGTTTAAAGCACAATGCTTTTCCGCCTAAGCTAAACGTTCAGATCTTGTGTATTCTAAGTTTTTAAGTTAGGTTGTTTTGCAGAGCCCTGCCTGTCACAACCGTACTGAGAAGACTATTGGGTCTCTCCATACCGAGTTCCATCTTGCAGGTCTACCTACTCTGAGTAACCTCGGGAACAAAGGGTTACAAAAGAATGCTGATTAAAAGAATGATGGTCTTGGTCAATGGAGCTCTCATGCCCAGACCTTCACTTTTTGGCTATTTGATTTACGGGAGCAGCTGCAGGTCAATAGAGGTTTCGAACCTTCATCAGTGTTTGTAGCAACACTGCACGGCAACACACACAAGCAGCTGCAATGCACGCTTTGTCTACCATCAGCAAAGAGCTCTCGGTATCCACTCCCACCATTGACAACATTCCTATAACGTAATAGAGGCGCCGATCCACACATTAATCGACATGAGCATCACCAGTACTTCTTGCTCTCTTCACTGTGATCACGCCTGGGCGGTAAACTAAATATATGTGTTTGTTCTCACCTAGGCTTTGTTCGTACAAATGCTGGAAGCATTATGAACGCCGCTTCGACTATCGTTGTTGGCATCTACATCGTCTCCGCCACCAACGTCGAGAGTAAGATCAGAGCGTCAGAGACCAATCTCAGGTCGGAGATCAAGAGGCTCGAATCCGCAGTGTTCTTAAGCGGCCAGGCTGGCCAGAGTTCACCTCAACCGGGCCTGCCTAAGTAAGGCCTCCGAAATGACATCCAGACCAGACTGCTAAAACGCCTGGCTGCTGGCCAAGTTTCTAAAGACACTGAGCTGCTCAACTCGAAGATCGGGGACGTATGTGACAGGGTGGGAAGACTAGAGACGGAGGTTAGGGCTAGCAACAACGGCATGTACTGCTTGATGCATGCCGCCGTCAAGAACAAGAAGCCTGTGAAGGGATTTGTTGAAGCTGTGGAGCAATGCAAATAGTCTGGAAGAAAGGACTGTTAGTAAGCCTGAAATGGGTTCTGCCGTGGGGGTAAGTGGTGAACCTTTTACTCGATTAAATATTGTAACTGACTGAGCATAGAATAGAATTTGGCTGGTTGCTTAAAAGCAGCGTTGCAGTTTACATTGGGTTTGCATGCTAGATGGTGTTCCTGTTTACATTGATTTTACTAATTGTATTGAGCTCTAGGATAATGAGGGTGGATAATAAAGGCGAAGTCTACAAGGTCTAATTACTCAAGTATAAACAAGTAGTAAACGTCGAGCGACACCGATGGATTCCGGTATGGTAGAGCATGACCATTACTGCCAGAAGCATACTCTGAAGAAGAAAAGTAACGAGTAAAAGATAAGCGTACAAGTTTCGAGCTTGTAACTTTCGGTGTTTACAGCACAACAAAATGACGTCAATGCAGGTTTTGAGCTGGATATTCGATCGGAGCAGGTTTTAAGCCTGCTATTCTAAGTGTTTACAGCACTACAGGTTTCGAACCTGCATCCGGCGTTTACAATGCCAGGTGTTTATCGCACCCATGTCCCTTTCGCTAAACGATCAGTTCTTGTACTCTATCTGCGGCGTTTCTAATCACGATCAAGCTCAATCTAGGTGTGTTCCGGCTTGCAAGGACAAGTCCGTGCCCCCGAGACACGGCGCGCGCTACGTAACGTTTCACAATCCACCCACCTTCGCCTCTGGCAGTGGGGGGAGGTATAATATCAGACAGACGCGTATATATATAGCAAAACAGGGCGGGGGTGGGGCTTAGCCCAAACAAAGTTTCGGTCGTTTAAGGAATGCTCCCCGGACCCGGATATAATGTATCTCCGACGAAACGACACCCCTCAAGGCACTCACAAGTCTGAACAGCGTTTTGCGAAGAGTGGTTTGCAGTTTGCACTTGTACGTTCAAAGAGCACGCGGTCTTCTGCAAGAAAAAAGGATGAGTTTAATACTTGAGTGGAAGGCGAAAAACTTGCTTTCACGGTGGGTCTGGGGGTGTTCATCTCTGCATGCTACCTACTACGTTGAGCAAAAGACGAGTGGAAAACATTTGATGTAACTAGGATACAATTCTTCCCCACCATCTTATTACAGTCCACCACACAGTGTAGATAGAGTAAAGAAACCTTTCATTAGATTGCGGCGGGTCCCAACTCGATATTGTCTCTCCTAGTCAACCACAGATCATCAACGTTCCGACTTAAGCACAATCTCTCGGTGGGATCTCAACTGTATCCCCCAGAAACCAAAACCGAAACCGAAACCAAAAACAGAAAACAAAGACCCCGTCTACCCCAACTCGCAAGCAAATGATATACCCCAAGGAAAAAAAGACATAACCCGCCCCCAACCAAACACAATCAAAAAACGAAAACGAAAAAACCGAGATCCATCCCGCCTAACGCCGTAGATAACATGATAGAAATTTGGTGGGAGTGACAGCGGGGGAAATATATTGTCTAGCTAGGTGGGGGAGAAGATTTTTCTAGGTGTACCATCCGGTGGCACTGATGGTGGTGACTTCCGGAGCTCTCGTTGGGATAATGGACTTTCGAATATCAAATACTTCGATAGTTTGTTTCCATTGCCACATAGTCATGGAGAAGATGATCTGATTGCGCTGTGCCTGGCCGCTGTCCTTCTGCTCGGCGTTGGCAGGCTCGGTGAGTTCTGTAATCACCTATTAGTACATGTATGCAACCCAAATCCCCAGGAAGAAACTTGCCAATCATAGGCAGCCCAGTATCATCATCTTCATAAACCGTAATCCACCCTTCCTTCGCCAAAAAACTGACAAAGAAGATATTCTCGATAGTCTGACCAAAGCTCTCTGGGTTGATGACAGCCTCAAAAAGCGGCAGCGCATCATCGGGGAGGTCATTTTCTTCCATGTATGCCTTGAGGATGTGATGGACCTGGCGAACTAGCTTCAGTGTGTTGTTTTCGCTTGTCTTGATATCCTTAACATCGACGTCGGTGGGCTGTGACGACTTCTCTCCCTTCTTACGGCCAAGTCCCTGCTTCCGCGCTTTCTGCACCCGCACTTTCTTCTGCACACTCAACGGACCCAGCAAGAAGTCGGATGTAGCGGGGCGTTTGTTACCCTTGAATGCAGCGGCACGACCAAGATACCCCCAATCCATTGCATCACCGTCTTCCTCCTCGTCATCATTCGGATCCGCGTTCCTCATAAAGGAAATGCACTTCCCAACAAACTCATCAACATCGATTCCCACACCCGAAGAGCCAACCACCATATTCGAAACCTTCTTCAGTGTGAGATCCGACGCGGTGACCAGCAACCGCGAATCAAGCGTCGCATCCGAAGTTTGTTTAACATTCTTGTAGAGCTCTTGCGCCTTCTCAAACGTCTTTAGCAGGCCATCGTTGTCAGGACGCAGGAACTCGGTTTTACTTTCTATGATGTTATGTCAGCGGCAGCCTTGTGGCGGTAGGGTGGGAGTGGTGGCGTAAATACCGTCGAGCCGTCGCTGCAAGTTCCGGTATCCCTTCCTAACTTCTCTCCGTTCATGGGCAGGCTGATCGGGGTCGTAGACGGACAGGTCGCCTTCTATGTCAAGGACTTGCTGGTGGAGTGCCTGCGAGGGCTCCAGATTGCGGAGCCCCCTGCCGTTGTTGGCAGCGGTGGAGGGCGCGTTTCTGCTATTCTTTTCTGCAGGTGTCGCGTTCTCTTTGTCGGAGGAGGCATAGCGTGTTGTGCGGGTCCTACGCGATGTGGGGGCTATATCCTCGTCGGAAGCTTCCACGTCAGTGGGGATTTCGACAGACGAGCGTGGCATTGCCGCGGAAGCTGGCAATATAGGAAAGTGGGAAGCGGTAGCGGAAGGTGGAGTAGCTGGCGTTGAGAGGGTGAGAGGTTGAGGACGTGGGAGACGAGCGATGTGAAATGCGAGACGTGAGGTGAAGTTGAAAACGCGTGCTGATAAAGGAAAAGGATAAAGGAAATCGCTTAATGAGTGTGGCGGCGGCTTGAGCACACTGCAGTCATTCCCATCGACGTGGATGGCACTAGGCAGAACAACGGCTGTCAACATCACGATGATTGAGAATGCAGGTACTGCCGTTATATCCGCTTGCATGTATATATAACAAATCTTACCCACTGCAAATCTTCTCCTCACCCACCTTGGAGAAATCTCATGCATTCGTCTCGTACACCCGCCCTCCACCGCGGCTCCGGGTGACATCACGCGAGGCTTGGCGGTAACCAAACATCAACACAACACCAGACATCACGCATCACGTCTCGACAAGGAATCCCGATGCACCAATGGTCAAACGCAAAGTCCCCTCCACCTCCCTCCCTCACTCCACTGTGATTCCGCACACAAGAGAAACCCGCCGCCTCATAAGCCGTCTCAGCAAGCCCGCTCTCACCAGTCTCGCCCTTCGCTGGCTCGATCCATCCAATATCCACCTCTACTCCCCAAAACTGGAAACAGAAGATGGAGATGAAATCCCTCTTGAAGCCGCAATGGAGACGTACGACGATTTCACGCGGGCTCCGACAATCCGCGCCAAAGATGTGGCCGAGCACATGCTAGAGACGGAATGGCGGGAAGGCGCCACGCTGCTCGGGATTGCAGAGTTGGAGTGGCAGTGTACACCCCCCCTTCTCCGCAACACATCGCAATGCTAACACAAAAGATATCAAGACCTCCTCGACCACCCAGCCTCAAGTAAATGGCAAGCCTTCCTCCTCGCACCACTCACCAGTTCCCTCACGCCCCTCCGGCCACGCTTCCACACTCCGGCCTTCCTCTCCTCCCTGCAGAGTGCGCTGAAGCCAATGCAAACGGCGCATTTCTTTGCGACTACACACCCGACATTGCCTCTAACGGTGATCCGTGTTTCTCTCCACGATCCCCACTCACCTCCAACCTACCCAGCACGGAAGAAGATGTTCTGGCTCGCATTCCCATCGGGGGGAGACCACGTTTTTACAAATCTTGGCGCTACAAATTCGGATGGGTTGAGGGACATTGTGGTGGCAGGGATTGCGAATGCGGTTTCGAGGGCCGGGTGCAGGTTTGAGTTGAAGCCGGGGCGGCTCGTGACAAAGACGCTGGAGAGCATGTGCACGCACCGGGGTACTGAAGGTGCAAGCGGAGGGTTAGCGGCGGGATGGAGCATCTATGTTGACGGCTTCGAGAACAGTCCTCTTGCTGTTGCAAAAGATATTGCGGAGGAAGAAGACGGGGAGGGAGATGCCGCCACCCGGAAGCGGCGGAAACTAGTGGCCGCCAGGTTCGGGAAAACTAGCATGGGGGATGATGCAGCGATTGAGAGCGCATATTTCGAGGTGCAGGAGAAGTTTCCGGGGAAAGAGGGAGAACCAGCCTTTAGGCCTACCATCGGGATCAGGTTAGAAGGGACGCATGTGTATGCCGGGATCCGGGAGATGGCAGAAAAGGGAGAGGGGTTTGTAGTGGAGAAGCTTCCAGGATGGATGGTTGGTGAGGAGGGGGTGAGTAGTGGGATTGTGAGAAATCGTAAAGTTCTGAGGAAGAAAGGTGATGGGAAGTTTATCAAAGCATGAGGCTGTACTTCCACTTCTATGGTTTTCTTTGGGTTTCCCCGGTTTTATTTGATGGTGTTCGGTGCTGGTTTTTGTTTGCATGCTCTCGTGGACTGTATACACTATGTGCTCGTGCCGTGTGGAAGATATTGCTATTTGGCAGTGGTTGTTTTTGTTAGATGGCTTCGCCTCGCTTTGCATGCAGGCTCTGGGTGTTAATGGATTGTATTGTAAGGTGGTTTTGCTGGGCTAGCCAGAGATATTATCACTGTCCCTAAACTAGACCTTCAATGGTTCCCTTTAGCGAGGAGACGAGATTATTCGTGCAGGCCGAGATCACTTGCTCCGAATGTTTTGCTTTCAGGTTGATATCAGACACCACCGTACCCTAACCCTAGCTGCAACCCCCAAAGATATAGTGGAGGTGGAAGGGAACCGGGGTATATAAAATTAGTGGGGCTTCTTGTTTTTGAATTCGTTTGTTCGTTAGAAGGGATGGAGGTTCATTGGGGTGTATTAACTTCTTTCTTCGAAGCTTCCGCATGCCTTTTTGTTTGTGTATTCATGCCCTGACATGCATTCACACCATAAGACTACCCCTACTATCCCCATTCCAACATATATCAGACAATAATGTGTAGCTAAAACGAGCGACGTCTTCCCCTAGTTAGCAGCTGGTAGAGGCCATCATATAATAGCATATCCACGGAATAAGACCTGTGTGGGCATCGAGAGGCTTTTAACAGCCCTATAGTCAATCCCCGAGTCGTTTTCCCACAAAGCCAGTATATTGTGATACTGAGGGCCACAAGCTTTCCTGAGAGACTCACAATTACTGTAGACTTCCCTTGCCCTACCGAACACTTCACCATTGATCATGACTGCTGTAATCTCTCCTCTCCGGTTTCGCACCGGCCGCACTCCTACCCCAGCCTCGACTCCCGCGACCAAATCTTTTAGTAATACTAGTGGTAGCCATAAAACTCGCCAGAATTCAAGAAACTTCGCAAAGTTAGTGATGCAGTGATGCAGTGACGTAGGGTTTAAGAATTTACGGAAATTCCATGCTAGCGGTGAAGCGATAATCCGTACCTAACGGAAGACTGTTGCAATCACGTAGCTTTCCTCATATAGTTTGTGTTGACCGCACTCCTTCCCTAACGCAAACCCGTCAAGGAAGTGGTGGGGCAATCTTTTTCCTCTCATTGACAGCTGGTAGAGGAAGAGATAGCTAGAAGATAACCAGTCAGCCAAGCAACCAGATAGTTGAAATCCAGAAGAGTAAAGACTGAAAACATATAAGCTGAAGAAATAACAACAGCCGCTAACCAGAGAGACATGGATATCAACATCGGCGGCGGAAGCAAGTCTAGTAAAGATCCTGCTTTCTGAGCCTGAAACTCCTCATACATCCTCCTCTGCAGGTTCGCTGGACTGCATGTGAAACACTCCTGTCCAGAATACCTCGCAAACGTGGACCTTCAGAACTTCTCTCTGTTAGTCCTCTTCACCTCCCCCACCTCCTTGATCCGACATAAACCGGCGTACCTAAACCAGCATCCGGCGCCCACTTATTGCCCCCCTTCCCAGTAGCCTTGGCCTTCTTCTCCATCCGATAACTCTGCATCAACACCCTCATCCCGGCGTCACAACCGCAGCTTTACTCCGATCTCCATTCAGTCCCAAGCACCAGAGCATCCACATCAACCTCCTCATACCTGATAACGACAGAGGGCATATATGGCATTGAAAAGCTTTCGAAAACCACATAGTCAAACTTTGAGTTGACATGGAGACCTCTACATAGTGTCATTGAGCACCACAAGCTTTCCGAGGTTCCACCACGGAATATCTATCCAGGTTGAAATTGAGTCCTGTATTTGTGCCGTGAAGAACACCCTACGACGGGTACTTGGGTTTGTGTCCAAAGTATTGTTAATGTAATCGTATCAAGGACCTTTGTTCGAACCAAAAAAACAGCACGAAATCGTGTCCATCCACTCTCAATGCGATCCACACCCGTCAACTCATCTCATCTCGTACCGCCCCATAGCTTCCACCCCGCAGCTTTTCCCGCGAGTCACAGAAGAGCACAAAAACTTCGCGGAAGCCAGATCGCAGCGTCGGAAGGGGAGGCTAAGGGTTGCGTATGAGTAGCGAGGTCGTGCTTCACCACAAAGGGCCAGGAGTTGCCAGCTCCTAGGTAGAGAGGATTAGATATAATCCATTTGATCGTTCTGGCTAGTATCGAACGTATGTTGGTTTGATGGCGAACAAACGATGTGGTAACTGAGTGGAGTGGAAGGTTAAAGCGGATGGGGTGGAGGAGTGGTAGATGTGCGACAATAGTTTAAATACCCTATGAGAGCAGAGAAATGGGCACTTTTCCTTATACTAAGTTCTAAAAGAAACTCTAGCTCGAGCAGTCATCATCCAATATCACTCGGGTAGCAGGCTGACAAGGCTGAATGACAGCTCAGCAATTCTAATTGTCATTGGGAGGGAGCATGTAAAAGGGCAATTAAGGCTGCTTCTTGAGCCGAAGTGCCTACAAAGCCGGGGCGGTTCCCCCCCCCATTTTTCCGCCTCCATCCTCTCTCCCGCCAATATCCACTTTCCCTACGGTATTCAGCACATCGGTCATGGCAAAACCCAAGCAGCTCAAACCAAAGACATCATCTTACAGCATCGGAAAGATCAGGAACAAAATCGCAGTTAGCAGTTGCAAGTTAACATCTTCCCAAACCATAGCTGATGATATTTGATAGAAGAAAACCTCGAGCGACTCCATCAACGCCTCTCCAGAGGAAAAAATCATCAAAGTACCCCCACCCCACACTCCCCCACTTTTCTAACAATACAAAACGGCATTAATCTTCTTTAGCTACAAGAAAGAATCCTGCGCCGCGACAGAGCTATTGCAGCTCGAGACCACCGGATCTCAATCCTCGAGATTACAGACCGGAGAGCACAGAGGCAACTTAGGGAAGCCATGGGGATGTACGAGGGCTTAAAAAGTGAACTTGAAGAGCTAAGGCTCGAGCACAAGAAATCCTTGGCTGCGATTCGACGGTTCAAGAGGAGACTACTTTCTATGAGGGGCGGGGGGTAATGAAAGGGAGGGGATATGCGGGAGAACTATAAAATCCCGAGGGTGTAGTGAGGATTTAGTGTATCCTGCTTATTTGTTCGTTTGGGTTGTGGTGCGAATGAAAAAAATGCAGTCGTTCTGTATGAGAATTTGTTTCGTTCTGCCGGTTGAGGGCACGTCTGTTGCAGGCAGGCACGTGGTAGGTAACTATAGGCTTGATATATATTAACGGGATCTCATAGATTAGGTGGGTCAGACAAAATTGCAATACAGCAATTTGCCTGGCCGTATAGATCGTCAGGGCCGCTGCGGAAGCCACGGACCCTGCCGGGGACAACAAAGGTGAAGCTGCGAGGTAGGGCTGGGGAAGAGTCTGGTCCAGAAACTGATGGCCCCATCCATGTCTGGTCGAATATCTGGTGTTGCCGATGGAGGAAACACAAAGTGTGGCCAGCCCATCACCCTCGGCACAAAAAGGTGTAGAGTAAGCGCTCCCATTGTATCTGATCCAAGTAGACTCTAGTACCTGATAGAACCCTAATCCTAACAAGATCCTGTCATTAGCATTCTCTAAAATCGAAATAGGCAGCATCGCACTTTCCAGTAAGTTGCCATTTTGATTGAGTATCATGTCACCAATGTGGCTGCTAATTTGAATCCCGAGTCGCCCTGAACTTATAGTAAAACCACCTTTTACTTTTATATTATAGTGTCATTTTCCGCATGGGTTAGGGTTTTGTTACTTCCGAGAACTTTGCAATCTGACGATTTCGTGTGCTGATATTGGAAACTGTCGATGAGATTGTCCTGTACAGCCGGTATATTCCCTTATATTACACAGCACCATGCTGACAGTTATTATATCTCATCATCCCCTTTTCTCCCTCCAACCCAGCCTGCTACGTCTCCACCCTGAAACTTACCAGCTCAGGCTCCAACGTTTCCAGATCCAACACTACAATTTCCCCTGTGGCATCGAATCTCGGCACCAATATAACTCTAACCATCTGGCCGTCGTTTCCTGTTCCTATGTTAACCAGCCGCTTCCACACCTTTCCATCACTTGGATAAAAACATACCTTCAACCAGTTTCGTCTCATACCTCGGCTGATTCCCGATGATAAATATATGTGGACACCCTTCATCCTCGAGAACAAACGGGTCGTCATCCTGGAATGGGTAGCTCCACAATGTATCTGGAGCGGTCGGCGCGATATTCCTCCACCTGAGTAGATTCTCACACATCGCCAGCCTCTCATCACCCTCTACGTATTTGTATATATCGTCAAGGTTTTGCCCGCTCGTTGCTAACACAGTCATGCCATCAATATCCCCTGCCCATGGGTTCGTAACGCGTTCAAATGTGGATCCATCATACAACTTTGCAGTGGAGAAGAGTGCCGCGTGTAGCTGCTGCTGGGGTATCGAGACGTTTGCAGGATCTGATTCGCCGGGCATGAGAGTGACTGAGATAGATTGTAGAAGCGAGGAGAGGATAGCATCAAAAGCTTTAGTAGGGCTGGGGTTGTACGCTGCTGCATCGTAGCCGTATTTCTTTGTCCGGCTTTTCCGCACTTCCTCCGTGTTCAGGTCGTCGATTGGATTGTGTGCCTCGCCCAGTGAGTTTCCAGCCAGGATAAGGCGGGAGATGGAAGCAGCACTTTCGTGATCCTCGTCTCCGCCGGCCTCGCCAATAAGGTATTCTGTCAGCAGATGCGTTTCGAGCCCCTCATGAATAGAACCACTAATCCCGAGGCCGCTAGCAATGGCGATTTTTTTCCGGCGCACCTCCGAGGTGGGTTTCGACTTAATTGGCATCTGCGAGGGGAGATCCGGGACCTTGACATCAATGACGTTAAAGTCGCCGTTTGCAGTTTCAGTGCCGAGAACGGCGACGATCACGCCTGTTACCAACTCTTGGCTCTCGAGCACTCCTCCGGTGAGCCGTAACCGCCCAGACTCATCCTCCAGCATCGTCTGGTCCAGTCCCATGTCGACATATTTCTCGCGTGGCGGAGGGGGTATGATAAAGTGGTCTTTGGTAATATCTTCGAGAATATTGGGCTTCAGTGGCATGTCCATGTAGATAGTTCCCGAGACCCAGCAGAGCTCTCCTAGTCCTGTCAGTAGCGTTTCGTAGAAAGAAAAGGAGGGGCACACACCTTGCCGCACATCGAGAACTCGCTCAACAGCTCTTGCTTTCTCGCCGCGAACCTAGCTTACTCCTGTTACCTCCGGTCCATCCATTTCGGGAGAAGTCTAAACAAACTTCAAAGTCCTCCCAAGCCTCTTGTGCAAGCTCTTCCACAGCTGGCTTCAGTTTAGCAAGCCTTAGGAAATACATATCCGAGAATTGCTGCTGGTAACTTTTTTCGGTGAGGTTGAAGCGGGTTGAAACATCATGGGCGGTCTGAACTCGTTCGGAGGGGGTGGCACAAGATGCTCCACTGTGGGGTAAAAAATCAGTGACTTGTCCAGGTAGTGGTAGTGGAGAATGTACCTGGGAGCGTGGAGGAAGTTGTGGACCACTGGCGCCGATGTTGACGCCATAATAGGCGGATGATGATAATACCTTGAGGGACGACGCGTTCGGTTTCGTGTTCTCACTGGAAGGCTAAGTGACAAAGGCGGTGAGTTCTTTCATGGTGTTACCCGACCGACTGGCATCTTGCAGTCCCATTTCTGGATTCTTCTATTCTGACTCAAGTACAAAGGTGGAAACGTGGGCACTTTGAAGTTTACATAGAAAAGCCTGTTCTGCTGTCTCCAGACTAAACCAATCTAAAACTATCAAACATTGTTTTCATTTTTCTTCCCCGCTGGGTAGAGTAAGCTCTATCTAGTACAAGTATCTGCAGCATCCCGTTAAATCTTCCAGCCACCTCATCCGTTACCAACACCAAGACTAACAACTATATCATTCAATGCCCTCCGACGCTCGCACCGCCGGGAAAATCGTCTTCGTCGGCAACATCCCCTACGGTACTTCATCTTCCTCCTCCTTCCCTGCCTTTTCCAACCCCACTAACACTCTTAGGCTTAACCGAAGAACAAATCGCGGAAATCTTCTCCTCTGCCGGCAGGGTGCTCTCCTTCCGACTTGTCTACGACCGCGAAACGGGCCGTCCTAAAGGCTTCGGCTTCGCAGAATACAGCGACGCGGAGACGGCCGCCTCCGCCGTTCGGAACCTCGACAACTACGAGATTATGGGGCGCAAACTCCGGGTCGATTTCAGCCACGAAGGCAACGCGCCAGACGACGTCGACACCTCCGCGTACACACAACATCAGCAACAGCAGCCAGTGCTTCCACCTGGCGCTGATGTCCCCGACGGCATCTCTGCACCTGATGCGATCTCGAATACACTTAAGCAGCTACCGGTACCGCAGTTGCTAGAGATATTGGGACAAATGAAAACGCTCGTGGCGCAGGATCCCATAAAGGCGACAGAGCTGTTGAGGCAGGCTCCGCAACTGAGTTATGCCATCTTTCAGGCGCTGCTACTGATGAACCTGGTCGACACGGGCGTATTGACACAAGTGATTGAGGGTGCGGCAGCAGCAGCTGCGCCACCCCCACCCCCACCCCAAGCTCCTGCACCACCTGTGGCCGCCGCCCCTCCCCAACAGCAGTATTATCAGGCCACGCCTACTCCGCAGCCGGTTGCTCCGACTCCGCAGCCGCAGGTACAGGATCCACAGAGAGCACAGCTGCTGCAGAGTGTGATGCACCTGACGCCAGAGCAGATCGCAGCTTTCCCGCCAGAGCAGCAGCAGCAGATTATGTACCTGAAGCAATCTTTGATGGCGGCTGGAGGTGCTATGTAACCTGTTACCCATATCCATCAATAGTTATGTTCGCGGGCTACTTCCTTCCATTTCTTACTGGGTCTTATTTATGAAAATGTTTTGGAGTTCTTTCATGGTACTTCCTCTTTGCTTGGTGTTTATTTCTGTTGAACTGTTTTATTGTACATTACCATTTTTACACCATTAGTGGAGGGGTTTCAATTGGAAAACAAGCCAGGATGGGTCATGTACTACTATCAAGGCCACAAGCAAGTGGCAAGTCTGTAATGGGAGGTTTTGTCCATTTAATACTTGTTTCATTCATCCACTGTCCAAGCAATCCAAATCAACCGTCTTGACACACTACTGCCTTATGCATCGCCTGCCCTCTTTAAGCACTATTGTGCACCTGAACCACCGAAACCCTGTACCCATTGATGAAATTCATCTGATGTGTATGTCGCCACGAGAGGATAAGCTAAGCACGCAACCCAAGTGGCCACCCCGCCTAGATATAACATCCATAATCAGTATCATCATAGAGAACGTTGCACCGAGGGTGGACTTACATACTCTTATGTTCCTCCAACCGTCGCTCCACTTCGGAGAGTCATAAGTCCTTTTGAAAGACGTTGTCTCCTATTCAACACAATTGTCACAACCGCATCCTTTCGGGGGCATATGGATAGGGAGCCACTTACAATCCAACCAGAAACAGACGCTGGGCATGTGCTAGGGAGTGGAGTGGACATGGAATTATCAGGGCTGTAGTCATCCAAGTCCAGGCTAATCACTTCATCATTAATGTTGTGTAGTATATCGTTCTCATTAATATCGTCTCTGATTGAACGGCACTCCCAGACAAAGGAACACGGATGTTGTTTGTAGTATTCTTGTGGGGTGTTATAGTTCGAAAGCATCGTCTCGACTTCATTTTCCACCTCAAGCCCTTCTATCGTCCTCCTATCAAAGCGAATGTGGCTTCTGAGGAAAAGCGTTTTTGGATTACTAAAGTCAAGATCCTCGCTGCGAGACCTGAAATATGCCATTGGAGTCGTTCCACCCGGGCAAAAGTCGAGCGGAAACTGAAATCCTGAGTCTGTACACATCTTCCAGATCTTCTTGATCGTGATGTACTGGAGCATCTTGCGCTGCTCGTCTCTTTCTGGAGTCCATTCGACGGCCTCGGCAGCTTTGCGCTGCTCTTCATTCGGCAGCTTAGATTTGCTATTTAGACAGTAAAACCATGATTGTAGTGTGGTTTCATGCTCTTTCCGAAGAAGATACGCAGCGTGCATGAATTTATAACATGTTTCATACCAATCCCCTGATTCCCCATTAGTAAGGGCTATCTCTCCACATGTCTACTGTCGGACTCACACAGGTGTCTGATCCTGAGTAAATTCTCGTTTTCGAGGTACCTGGCGTTTTGCCACTTGTAAAAGTCATCAACCGCCCATGCAATCGATAGAGTCGGGAATTTCCTGAAGTATTGGTTGATGGTAGGGAATTTTGAGTCCAGCTTCTCTTTTCCGAGGCGGTCCATATACTCCTTCAAACTTTCCGGATCAAGGGATAGGACACAACCTACCACTATTAGCATATCTTCCCCCAGCCGCCATCCCCACTCACCAGGCTGACCCCAAGAGAGTCTCGCCAAAAACTCTGCATGAAACTCATTACTCTCTGCATCTCTTTCCGTCTGACAACGAGCCCTTTCCGCCTTGAGATCATCCTTCTGTTGCAGCTTCAGACGCTCAGTCTCCTTCATCAACGCTCTCACCAGCTTTCCGTATTGCCTTGCATGCTTCTTGCTCTTGAAGATGCCATTATGCTCTTCGGGAGCCATCAAATGCCGACTAGTGGGGCATATGAAAGCTTCGTCGAGTGGGATTCCGCACCACTCAAAGGCTTTTGATGAGACCTGAGTGGTACTCCGGCTAATGATGGCAGCGGTGACTTGTCGTTCTAGATTGATACGGTCTTCATTTTCGGGTGTGGCCATTGCGGCGGCTTGTTGAAGTTGAGTTGCTCGGACTCTACTATTTGTAAGTGGCAATGGATATGTATGTTTTTTCTGCGGTGGCTGTTGCTGAGTTGCTCGGGCCCTATCATTTACAAGTGACAATGGATATGTTTGTCTTTTCTGTGATGATGACGGTGGGGGGATGTTGCGGGCTGGTAAACGTCCGAGGCTTGTTCTGTTGGATTTGAATGATATGTTTGAACTATTGAACCGCGGCGGCGTAAGGGTAATTTCAGTCGGGTTTACGGCACGGGACCGACTTCTGCGGGTTTCTTGCTCTAGTCTCTGGCGGAGCTCTTTGGCGGAGTAATGGTGGTCATCGACTCGCTTATTGATACCGTGATTAGAATCCACTGGGGAGCCCATTGCTAGGGCGGGATGAATGGTTGTGAGAACAAGATAATAGACGGACGGTGAGAAAAGAGTGGACAGAGTTGATAATCTATGGTTAATAAAGGTGGACAGTAGGAGGTATGATGTCAACGGTAAACAATGGAGTCGGACTCCCCTACTAATCCAGACTTAGCACAAGCGAAAGCAATTGATAAAACGAAAATGCTGGAATTCTCCTAAAAGACCTAATAGACACCCATATCTCATCATCCATCCGCCTATGAGTACAAAGCCATACCTCGTATCATGACTATCATGAAACATCAAAAAGCCATCATGCAAGATTGCAAATCCAACCAGAGCTTCTCGGAAACACTACTACCAGCACTTGTCTGCTACGGTATTACCTAAGCTTCTCTAACAGCTTGGCCTTCCTCCTTTCTACCAAAAACTCATTGACCTCCTCCAGATCCGGTACTTTCCACCCAGCCGGTATGCCGGTCCAATTATTTGGCGGATCCCCTTGCCCATTCCTCCCCACTGCTTCCATCGCCTCGAGCTCTTTCGAGCTCTCATACTCCAGCAGTACACCACCCTCCTCATCCCTATTATACCCATAATAGTCTGCATCCACATTCCTCCGCATCTCTGCCCTGTGCCTCCCCTCCTCTTTGGCATCCTTTGGCTTCGGTTTCAGCTCTTCAAACAACTCTTTTACCCCTGGCAGCTCCTTCGCGCGTCCAAAATACTTGTACCCCCTTGCTCCCGGCACCTCGCGCCCGTCTTCGTCGTACATACGTGGGCCGAAGCGCATGTAGTTTGGACCTCCTAGATTGCGTAGTTGTACCTCCCACATGTGCTTTTCTCGCATGAGCTTGTTGATTTCATCGTTCAGGTCGCGGATCTGATAGTCAGATAAACTCGCTATGAATGTATTAGCGGATGGACAGATAAGATAGATGTGTGGGGTCCGTACGATCCTGGATCTTGGTGACTTTCCGCGAAATCTCCTTCACCACCTGGCCTCGCCATTTCTCACAGGACGGGATCGAGTTCTGTTCCGTAATGACTTTTGGCCGCCTATTCCACGCAAATCAGTACGGGGCGACTTCGACGGCAGCAATAGGAGTGCGCAAGAGTATGTACCGTGTTCGTCCTGCGTCGATAATTCCTAGATCTGCGGCTTGCTGTTCGCGGAAGCGAAACAGCATTGACTGCGCCTTCTCACTGTTTCGGGCCTGTGAGAGCACATATTATTAGCTGTAGAAGCTAGCTGTGATAACCGTGGGGAATGTACCATAGTTGCAGTGAAGAAATTGGAGCTGTCGTTGAAGGTTGGAGCAAGCAAGTGGTAGTCGGATGTGTTGCCTTGTCTTGGCGTATGTGAATTTACCTTCGTCACCTCCGAAGGACTTGACCACCGATTTACGATCCGGCACTATGGGGAAAGACAGCAAAGCACACTTAGCGGACGCGAAAGCGCTCCTGGATTCGCGCGGTCTCTATGAAGGACAGACATTTCACGGCGTCAATCCGCTTCTCTTAGTCGAAAAAATCATAAGGTTCGTTCGTCCGATCTTTCAACAACAAAACTAATTGCCCGACAGAGATCGCATCCTCGATTCCCTCTACTGGAAAGAGCAATGTTTCGGTCTGAACGCCGCTACTCTCCTCGACCGCGCCACAGAGCTCACCTACATTGGCGGCCACTACGGAAATCAGAAACCAACCCCTTTCATCTGCCTTGTCTTCAAGCTCCTCCAACTCCAGCCTGAAAAGGAAATTATCATGGCCTACCTCGAAGACGCAGAGTTTAAGTACCTGCGCGCACTTGCGGCGATGTATATACGACTTACATGGAACGCGGTTGAAATCTTCAAGACGCTGGAACCGCTGATGGGAGATTTTCGGAAAATACGGATACGCGGAATGAATGGGTGGCGGCTCAGCTATATGGATGAGTTTATCGACTCTCTGCTGACGCAGGAGAGGGTGTGTGACATTGCGCTGCCGAGAATGATGACAAGGGCTATGCTGGAGGACGCGGAGGAATTAGAGCCACGGGAAAGTCTGTTGGGTAGTGAGGTGGAGAGTGAAGGTGAGGAAGATGAAGAAGGGGAAGTCAATGACGAATGAGCGGGCGTGTGAGCGATATCTTTCGATTTTGGGTACATCGGAGTTTAGGAGTTTCGGCAAGACGTAGACATTTCGTATCGTTCCCGTTTTGTATCTATAGTAGATTCATGTAGCATGTGCCAGGCGTCTCAACCGGAAACCCTGTGCCTGTGTATTATACAGTGTCCATCCCCACGGACACAGTCCCTTACTGCCTCGCCGCCTCTGTCTTCATTGCTTCCGTGGCTATAGGAGCATCCACATTTTCCTCCTTCTTTGGCTTTTTTGCCTTCACCGCCTGCGCACCAACCAACGCCTTAATCCGCTGTACCGGCCACCTGGGCTCAATCATCCCAAACTACCGTCTGTCAGTCCTACCGTCCCATTCCTTCCTTTGTCGGAGAACAAACCATCGCCAACAACCTCCAAACGGGATCACTCGGTTGCGCGCCGACACCGAGCCAGTACTTTGCACGCACTGTGTCGAGCTGTATATCTTTTATTGGCTTTCCGACGCCACCGGAGGCAGGTTTCGGGATGGGGTCGTAGGTGCCGATTACTTCTATTGGTTTTGCATTGCGGGCGGTTCTGCGGCGGTGTCAGTTTGAGAGTTGGCGGCGGAGGAGAGACGAGACGGACCGTGCATGCTGGACGACGATGTTGTAGACGGGTGCATGTGCCTTTCCGAAGCGCGCAAGGCGGAGTCGTACAACCATAATTTCCAGGTGCGGGGGGTTGGGAAGTGGAGATCGCCTTTCCGGAGGTGCCGTCGGTAGTGAGAAGTAAATGTTGAAGTTAACTTTTGGAGATAGTGGCACGTGATACGCTACTCGTCACAACACTCTAAAGCGAAACAGCCTCTAGAGCTTAAAGAAAAACGCTGGGGCCCATAGCCAGTAGAAATAAGACGCTTATTAGAAGTCCTAAGAAACTACTTCTTTTTACATTTTGCAGAACAGGGCACACATTCGCGATGATGTCATGCCGTATGAAGCAGGCGCGAGCGTCAGCCCCGCTACAACATCTATATCACCACTAAACAGCAACCTCAGAAACACACAATAATAAATAATGGCATTTCGAGTAAGTACATTACTCTAAATTTGTCTTTCGCCAAACTAAGCCTATATCAGACTCTCTCCGCAAAAGCTGCAGCAGATTTAGACCGGGAACTTATGAGCTCCGGCGCCTTCTCAATTGATCAATTGATGGAGCTAGCTGGGTAAGTTCCAAAGCACAGCTTCAAATTCACCTCTCTGATACCTATTCTACAGGCTCTCAGTATCTCAAGCTGGTTTGCCATTCATACCCCGCGCAACACACCGCTCTAACACCCACAGTCTACCGTCTCCATCCCCCCAATAAAAGGCCCAAGGTCCTCATAGCTTGTGGACCGTACGTTCGCACCTTGTCCCCATTGCTCCTACCTAATCTATGTGTAGCGGCAACAACGGCGGCGACGGTCTTGTGGCAGCACGACACCTCTACCACTACAAATACCAGCCGTCTGTTTACTACCCCAAGCAACCCAAGAACGAGCTCTACCAGCGCCTGACCGTGCAACTTAAAGACCTCGGAATACCCTTCATAACCGACTTCCACGCCGCGCTGAAGGAAACACACCAAGTCATTGATGCCATCTTTGGTTTGTTTTCCACTGACCCTCTCCGAGCACATATTGATATGATTCGTCAGGTTTTAGCTTCACCGGGTCCGTACGCGAACCTTTCCCAGCTGTTATCCAGGCTTTGAAGGAAACGACGCTACCAGTATTGAGTGTAGATGCACCAAGTAGCTGGGACATTGAAAACGGCCCGCCGGAAGACGGGCCGGGAAAGGGTTTTTATCCAGATGCGCTGATTAGCTTGACGGCGGCAAAGCCGCTTGTGCGGCATTTCAATGGGAGGCATTTCATCGGCGGCCGATTTGTTAGCCCCAAAATTGCAGAAAAGTACGAACTGGACCTGCCAGAATATACGGGGGTGGATCAGATTGCTGAGGTTGATGTAAAGACGGGTGAGAAATTGTGATCTATTGGATATGCTGCAAATGTACAGTACTTTTGAGACTTGAGTAGCATACAATGGATTTATCAAACCCTCTAACTACTTCACGATCTACGAATCCCCCTCCTCTTCCCCCGAACCTGTCCTTCAACCACCACCTAAGCGGCTAACTACTCCACACCTTCAAGCTGTTGATCATCCAATACGCCTCCTTAAAAGCAGCCGGGTTGTTGGCAACATACGCATTACAAGTTGCGGCGCGGTTAGAACTATTATACTGTTAGCATCGGTCTCTTCCTCCTAAGCATTCACGCGGAAAGCTTACCATCCAGAAGATCCCCACACATTTGCGGCCCAATCACCGCAGAACGTCACATTAAAGACAATCTTATGGCCATTGAACTTCTGGTTTATGTTGCAGTTCCCCTGGAATACCGCGGTGGGGGTTCCCCACGACGCCGGCTCAGGGTTTGCAGAATATACATTTGCCGGGATCTGTCCGCGTGGAAAAAACCAGATTTTTATGAAGTTACTGTTCCACTCTGTAGCGTAGATACCGCCTCCATTGGTATTGAATCCCGCACCCCAAGAGTTGGTGCGGTAGTCATGGGTTTGGCATCCTTGGTTTGTTCCCTGCCCGAGAGCGTTGATGAAGCAGTTTTGTGACATCGATACCCCCGTCTGTCCACTGCCCGAGATTGAACAGCCGTCGGATGTGTGCAGTGCCATGCTGTTGTAATTCTGCTGGTGTACGCCTTCGATGATGTCGATTTCTCCGTTGTTGGGCCAGTTGTCGCCGTATGTCCAACTGCCAATGGGTTAGCGGTTATCCCATATCACGATATATTGATGGGGGAGTACAATGCAGGCCATGTTCCGCAGCCCCATGGCATATGTGCAAGGTCCAGGACAATTAGTCCACGGGTGTAGCGCGCCTTACTCTCCAACCGAACGCTTTGGCGACCGTTAGGCGCTTGGTTCGTTCTGTCCACACCGATGTAGATCCTGCCATTTTCATTCTTGATGAGACCCTGGGCCTGTGCGCTGGCGCGGTCAATATAGCGCACAAAACCATTTGTGGGATCTTGTCCCTATCCATAGTCATCAGCGGTGGAGAAACGCGAGTGGCAACGGGAGGGCTGTTTACAGTGTAGAAATTAAACTGGTCAAAGAAATTGTTTACGTTGTAATCGCTCTGCAGTCTTGTGTAAGACATAATGCTAAATCTTGCGTCATCATTCGACACATGTGCGGAGGTTTCGATAGAGATGCTGGAGGAGTTGGAAAAGCTAGTGTCAGAGACTGGAGCGGGAGGTTGGGGCGCAAAAGTTTGAGGCGCAAAAGCTCGAGGCGCAAGAGAGCGTAGGAACTGGGGAGGAAGAATTCCTGCATCAACTGTGAAGAATCCTGTGGCTGCAGCCAGCAGGATTTGATGCAAGCTCTTCATTCTAGATTAAATGTAAAGACTGTAAATTCTATAAAGACTAATAAGACTGAAAAGACTGAAAAGACAGTAGGACTGCTGAGGTTGATGTTGATGCTCGGGTATCGATGTGCGTGTATATCATGTTTATATAACTCTCTACCACTTCTGGGTGGAGAATACCGTAAGCTGTTAGAATGCAATCTAGCCAACGGAACCGTCCGTCCAGTGGATCCGGGGCGGATCTAATGTCTCGTAGTAATAGTCCTAATTGAAATGAAGCTTATCCTCTGGTATATGTTGTATCCACGTGCGCTATCTAGATTTATGTGAGAGGCTCAATAACAACATTGACAGCCATGGCTTTGACCTGTTGACTGAATAGTAGTGTAGTCGTGCATATGAAATCCCATAATTATGCGGTCCGTTTTGGATCCTCAGGGGGGTGGTGGAGATTTGGGAGACGGGAGACGGGTCGTTAAAATTTAAAGTTTTAGAACTAGAGGGACTGTGGATGTTCTCCGATGGGAGAGAGAAGGGGGACGGCTGGATTGAGCTGAGTTGAGCTGAGTTGAGCTTGATTCCGTTGTATGCCACGGAAAGATATGCAGCGGTAGAGAAAATCTCATGTGGATCTTCGAGCTGAAAGAGGCGGCTGTTTTCATTCGTCCTCGAGACCTCCTTCATACACTGGAAATATCAGGAGCTCATTATGTGCCATACTTCTCAACGAACCACATGCAATGGCGGAATATTATCCACGTGCAACCACGTGTCGCTGGTAGTTTGTAGAGTACTTGTATTTCGCTTCTAGTTGATGTATTATCTAGTGCTGGTGATATCTGTTTAAATCATTGGCGTCTAATCAATACTCTATATTCCAACGACGTTAGGGTCCCGAAAAACTTTATACAGACCTCGGTGAAACGTATCTATCCTGCACTGGTACTGTCTGAGTTCGCTCAGACCTCATCGTTCTCCCGGCGTTCCGTCATCCCTACATTGCGGTAGGATGTACTTTGCACCATGATTTGCGAAAGATTCACTGCAAAATTACCTTCTGCCAACGAGCCAATCACTATACTAATGCGGGCTTGAAGACAGGATGTCAGGCCTCGGTTGGGCAGTGTATACTTGTCAGGGCTAGGCTGACTTTATGTCCACAACGCTATTCCGGGTTATGAGGGTAATGTCAGGTACGAAGTCTGGAGGCGAATCAACTCCTTTGACCATCGCCAAGATTGTGTTCTCTTGTGTAACACTAGGCCGGAGAAATGTTTCAGTGCGGGAAGGTTTACCGCATGCATCAAACCGACACTACCACCATTAGTAGCGTCCATTAGTGCTGGTTTTCCAGGAGGGAATATGCTAAATAAATATTGTCTTTTAGAGAATTTTATTTGGTCTCAATGTTGTATGAAAATTGAATGTATTTACCCCTTCCCAACTCCGGATACTTTGCTTGATGCCATGTGAGAGAAAAATCCTGTAATCAGAACTCATGAACTCAACCACATTTTCCAGCTCAGCTAGTTTCCGAGCCTTAATAGTAGTTCAAATTTGCTTCTAGAGGACGGTACGAGATACCTTCATAGGAATCTCTTCCCGGCCAATGAGGATTCAAGCTATTCGCGAATTGACCGGGCCTAGGGTATCTATATAAATTTGACAGGTTTAGGGCAGTAAAATTATCTGTGGATAGCCCAGCGAGATACTTATTTGGAAGGGGAAATACAGCACCAGGAAGTGTATGCAGGTCTCTCCGTTCAGGTGTAAAACGCTGGCTATCACACCAACCGAAGTAACCAATTCCAGTAACCCTACTGACAGAGTTTTTTCGAAATCCGAAAGAAGAAAATAGCGCGTGAAATAAGAAATATTTGTTACCACAAAAAGTTGTGTTGTCATCGGTTACATTAGTGGCCCAGGCTCATCGAAACCAAGGCTCAGCTCGGGTGGTCTGCAAAAGATCGGCGGAAGGTATAGCCTCATTGTATCAGTCACTCGAGTGGTGTACCAATAGACGGATAGTTCGGGCTTTGTCTCAAATATGCGGGCTTGCCAATGACCCTATTAGCTGTGAGGCTGAGGTCAATATAATATCCCTGCGGTTGTGTTCCAGCCCCCCAGCATATTGATACATATGTTGCCACGATAGCCGAATGTTTCAAAATATACAGGCTGCGGGATCCGATCGATAGGGCAGGATAGCATGTGGCGAACGGAATCCTGGAAACATTCGGCGCTTAGCTTAAGAAGCCTCCACTAACGGCGCAGGGGTGTCAACCAATGAATGACATTGAATGTCAGTCAATTGGTACTGGTTACAGAGCTACTAATACCAGAATTTCAGAGCTACTAGTATAACACCAGATGGTATGTGAGATTGTAGCATCCGGATATCCATCATCACTCGAGTGTCTCCACAGTTTGAAGGTGTGAAAACGAAGCAGAGAGGTGTGTCATCGGGTTGGCATTAACCTGCAAGAAAAGAAGGAAAAGAACGAGAGGTGATAAAGAGAGCAGGGTGGTGATTGGAGGAAGACCCCAGATCGACTACATATCGCAAAGTTCTCGTTTGTCGCGGTTATAACACCCGCAAAGCGCAACTACTATCTAATCCATCTAATCTCATAAGTCTTTCCTCTCTTCGCACTCAACTCTTTTGTGCCTACAATCAAGTACCTGAATCCTCAAAGCGAAATACTTTCCCCTTCCTTTCACCCCCCTTCTAAGGCCTAGAGAAAATTTGATCTATTTCGATTGAAGATGCCGACTAAGCGGCCTCCGTGATGAAAATTCTGATCTTGTTGAGGGGATTTCTGGTGATTTTCCGATCGAGGATGGGCTCTCTTACTTAGAGCAAATGCTTGTTTGATAGTATGCGATGTGGTGGGTTTCTCCTGCGTTCGTGATAGTCAACGCTAACTATTTTGCTCTGAAATATAGATCTGACTGTTCGGAAACGCTGGTTTGACACGTTAAATCGAGAACTCAAAAATACTGGAAATTGAGTCCTCAATATTCACACATGGAATAATAAGCAGCAGAATATAACTGTAAACTACATACAACGATCCTTCCGTCGCCCTACAGGTAATAATAATATAACAACCCAACCGAGGGAAAAAAAGATTAAACCCAGACATTGAGACTACTTGCAGTCGCACGTATGAATGTATATCACTTCTCAACTACATCATCAGTAGGTTTGCATCCGTACACGACATGACTGAAAGCAAACGCACGGAATCAGCGCAAGTCGGTGTCTCAGATTTAGGGGTGATGGTACTTACAAGTGGGCATACATGTGGGTATTCTTATTCTTCACAGCCGCCAAAGATTTGCGACAAATCTCGGTCACCTCTGCAGGATCTGTATTAAGGATTCTGGTGAGTGTGGCCAACGAATAGGCCTCGATCGCAGCCTCCATGCCAAACAAAGTCATGGCCCCTAGTTTCTTGAGTCTCTGATCCTTTGGCCACGGACCGAGGGGCTGTTTCACGTTCACAACTTGTATATCGACAAAGCCGGCCTTTTCCAATCTCGCCTTCAAGGTGATGTCTGTGGCAGGCGGACGCCCGGTCTGGGTTAAAGCCTTGCTTACCAGATCTACATTTACCTTATAGGCATTATCCTCGGTCATGGTTCCATCATCGCACTTGATTTCCGCTGAAAATTGTCAACATAACGATGTTCTGGTCAGCCGAGAGTATCAAGACTCACCTCCGGATTCCGCGAGTTCCACATACCCACCTGGCTTGGTGATACTTATAACCGGTTTATACTTAGTATGGGCATCATAGGCAGTATAGAACGGCAAGTTTAAAGTACCGGTAGACATCCGTGAGCAACTTTGGCCAGTTGCTGATTGATTGGGCCAGGTTTCGCAAATGAACGAAATCAAACGAATCCGGACGATATGTGAAGCCTAGCTCCACATCGTCTACTTCAAAACGGCTACGAACTAATCAGCTCTATAGCCAGAGAGGCATTGGAAAGGACTCACCAATTGGGTGGAACCCTAGTATCCGTGAGTGAAACTAGTCGAACATTATTTTATTTTAAGTGCAGAGCAATCATTGGCTTACCACTTTGGTTGAATTGGGCTTCCCCGATATTAGCAAAATTATTCGACACCGCTGGGAAGAATGATCTATTTCTGGGCGTCTAGAGGAGGAGGCAGGCTTACCTCAAATCCGTTCCAATGACTTCAGCTCCCGGATATGCGTCCGCCGTGTCTATTGCCCAAATACCGGTTCCACAGCCAACGTCAAGGATACGCTGGGGGTCCTTAAGTGGCGCTTTGTGCAACTGCCCGTCCAGAAGAACAAGCATGACTTCGTGGTGCATATCCAGGTGATCCTGCTCGATCTGTTTTTCCGTATTGTGTTAGTGGATTTCAAAGCCGACTCGCGTATATAGCGCACCTCATCTGTTGGCATCATATTCTTGTCCGGGCCAAAGTAGGTATGATATCGACGTCCATTTTCGAAAATATATTCATTGATCGATTCAGACAAACTTGCAGTGCTCGTGTTGTACCCCGAGCCTCCGTAGTCTGAGCCGTCGTTTGCAAGCTTAAATCCAGTAAGTTAGATACTACTTAGTGTGGGAGAGTTTCACAGTATACCAAGGCTTCGTCAACTTCAATTTTGGCGTCGGTTGGCATTACGGTGGTTGCTCGTTCAGATGCTCAGGAGATATCATACTTCGGAACGAGGGCAGCTTTAAATGTTCTCCTGGATCCTGGATTGGTTCCTTGATACTATTGCCTTAGTGGCAGGAGGTTCTTATCTGCATAGGATATCTGCCGCACAAGGCTGTTGGAGGTAACCTATTGACCCGAACTGTATATCATTGCATAACTGCATCATGCGGAGTCAGAACTCTGATTCTGATCTGTTACAAATATCATAGATAGGTCAGAGTTGACAAGATGGGCCAGGAAAACTTCCGGTTGGCTGGAAACTATCGAGTGATATGCGTATCAAAGGAATACCAGGGCCTGCAACCAAATTTCTTTTGGGTGTACTTATCGATCTGACGATGCGCGGATGTCGCCGCGCCGAGACGCGGGTTACTACGCGGGTGGGGGTATTGTGGTACAGCTTGCGTGGTGACGAAGATCTTCTGTGGTTGGTCCTCCCGCTTCTGGTCGCGACTGTGGGAATTTAAGGCGCAGAGTTTGCTAATCATATGACTCAGAGCAAATAGTGCTTCATAATCACAATCAATAAGGAACAATACGTACTATCTGCAACTATTTGACTAGTATGAGTGAAGAAATCGGTGGTACCAACTGAAGGTATCGGGATGATGCCTTGGGAAGTCATATGCATATCAGAAACTAGTTTTCGAGGTCGAGTTCGGGCTAATTTCCCGTGCTAAAACGCACAAAAGAACTCTACATACCAGACCCACCGGGAATAGATGTCTTATTAGTCCTACTGTAGCCTCGATCTGTGTGCTCGTTTCTGAGCGTACTAGAACTCTACATGGATCATATTGTGTCACTCGTTGCATGATCTCAAGACAGTATGGCCATCCGCCCTTTGGATATAGTCACCTTGTACAGCATATTCACTGGTGTATTGCAAGTTTTATACAAGAATACAAACACCTCGAATATATAATTAAAGACATAACCAACCTGCAGCTTATACAACTAGATAATTTTCTATAGTCCAAAAACTCAATTGGTTTGCTGATGGCTATTTGAGTGGACAGATGCTCGAAGCACTTGGACAGGGACGGGTGGGCGAGTGCGGAATCGGCCCACCTCTCCGGCTGTGGAGATGCACCTGGAGATTTCCTCTGAATCCAGCTGACACTATCGGACACGGGCAACTGGCGTCAAGGTTGGATATGCCCTATTAGCGTGCATTTTCTGGATAGATTCAGTGGTGGAATCTGGGTTGGCTGATGAGTGAACGATAGCAGGAGGGGAGTACCCAAAGATCCTCAGAAATGAGCAGCGCTCATATTTTGGTCCTACCATCTCTCAGGCCAACATTATTGAGCTAACGATCTGTTCTGACTAGGGCTTTAGTAGCGGAGAATAAGTCCCGTGGCTCCTTCGTATGCAATGGCTCCTCTAGCTCAGACATGTGCAGTTTGTTAAGGGCTGTAGTACTTTACAGAACCTCGAAGTGTCGTATCAAGAACCTACAGAATAGCCTGGAATGTTCCCCTATAGTATTCGACCCGAAGAGAGCATGTCATAGTGCTCCGAGATATGCAAACTGAAACAGTCACAGTGAAGTAAATAGGATCCCCGGTGTTCTATGAGGTTAGATAGTGCTCTTCTTGAGGGCAATTTTGCACAAGACTGACTTAATAGGCAAATGGATGCGAGCAAGAGTGAGTAGACCGGGATTTCGGAAAGAATTAAGGTGGCCCTAAAGTACAATCACCGTTCATGGCCGTACACAGCCAAATTAATGCCGCGCACTAAGTCCCCGTACGCACCATATAGCACGGAATAAACCGTGCCCTCGTAGGATCGTGAACCAACAGTCCATGGCAATAATCCGCTGATGTCTAGTTGTAGGCCGCGTGATGCATCAAGCAATGTAGTGTAAGCGGACTTAGACGCGTCACCGATTATGTATCTGTTGGTATTAATGATGTCAGGGGTGCGCTCCGGCTGTGTTTGTTAACTAGAAGCGTCAGTGACAAATACCGTGCTATATACCGAACAAGATATGAATACTGGTGACACGGCAAACCGCTTTTGGAATCTCGTGCAGGTCAAATTTCGAAGACGATAGACCGGATATCCAGCTGCGGTGAAGCTCTTGAAGCGTATCTTTTGGCGTTAAAAGTGCACTTCGTGTTGTCCCCGAACCCCAGCATCGAGTACGTGACTATGATCGGCATTTGCCCTCTTGTTGCGTGGGTTTTTCTAGTGAGTAAGGCATAGTGGCGGATTGTACATCCGGCCCAGGTCATCCGCTGGTTCTGATCCCCTTTCCAATGTACTTAGGTGGAATTGGAGACTAATACACGCGCTGCTTAAGTGTTGGGCTGGGTTTAACACTTGGGCGTTTAATTCTAGGTTAGCCTCGGTTGTCTGAGACTAGTCTCTCTACTAATATCGCAGCTGCTTAAGAAAATCTTTATCCCCAGCAGCGGCAAAGTGCCGAATTCCCTTATAGCCAACTGGTTGTATCTGTTGGTATGCAACTGACTCGAAAACTGAATAATCCTCTTGTTCCAGTCAGCCAGAATCCTATGTGGTATTGGGAATTGGACACACAACGGTATGATATGTACACTTTGAAGTACTTCTCCGCTGTCAAAAGTACAGGAAGAAACATGGCGGTGCTCTTGGGAATACCTTGAAATTCAGCACTTTTGCTACTGCGGGGAAGCAGCATACGGTGTAATAATAAGCGAGCTAGGTGCAATAAGGAAATTAGACTCTAGACTTTTCTTTTCTCTAGGGAGCCCGAGTGGGTTTGTGTGTGGTGCTTCTATTTCTACAATCTATATTCATGCGCTTCAATTTCTCTGGGCTCAGTCAGGGCTCGTGGGTGTGTAGTGAGGCTTCATGATGGAGAGAATTCGTACGGGCTCCAAATAGTCTTGAGTGGGCTCGCCGCGGGCGTGCTATATATATGAGTTGATCGCTCTACCTCGTTCACAGCAATTACACGGCAATATAATGGCTTCTGGAACGGTGAGTCCTACTATCAGCTATGCATATGGTGTTAATGGTTCTAGAGGGCAATTATTGATGAAACTTCTGAACTGTTTCCCATATTCTTGGGCTCCCTCTGGAGGGCTGCAACTACTATCCGCCTGACAAGGACCCTCTGGAGGAGACGACCTGGTAACCAACCGTTTGTCCAGTGGTAATTCTCGCCATTGGCTGTGCATGTGGTGAGTGCTAATGGTTCTAGACAGCAATTGTTGATGAAGCGTCCGAAGAGATAACCTCTCCATACGGGTCTGAATACTATCTTACGACGTGGTAAGCTGTAGACTAACTTGAGGAACCAGAAGCTGGCAATTCGGGGGGGGGGCGGAATTCCACAACCTGCGGCAACGATGTGCCAGTGATGGTCATTCATCCGTCACTAGCGACCATGTTTCGGTGGTTGTGGGGAGGACAAGAATATCGGTAAAAGTGCAAATCTACTATAGACTGCGCGTAGCGCAGTCTGTAGCCATCCATAGTCAATTCATAGACATGGGCGCGTGGGCCTATGGAACTATATACGGCTGGCGGCCGATGGAGATGGGCCTATGCCAGTCTTTACTGCCAGCTAGTACTGTATACACTATGATACTATCATTGAAAGCACGCTTGAGAGAGCGCTCAAAGAGAGCCTTCAGGGTGATTAATGCTTTTCCGTGGGAAGCTTTGGGCCGATGGGGGAGTCTGAGTCTGTGGAAGCTTTGACATTGACGTAGCCAACCTACGTGTCTAAGTTCTAAGTGCTAGCTGGTACCGTAACTATCACCGTCACCGCCACCATCGCCATCACCATCACAAAGAAAGAAAGCATGAGCAACCCTGGACCGAATGTGTGCGCACAAATACGTCCAAAATCGATGGGAAGTAGACTGCAGATCCCACTGGAAAAACCGAGTCGGAGATCTGCTCTCCCCAAGATTCAATTGTCTAGCTTTGCTCCAGAATCTTAGGCTGCAATTGTCAACACCATGACCGTGAGACATCGTGAGATCCTGTCGTGGTGGGCACGCTAAAGATAAGGTTTAGACTATGAAATCGACTGGCGTCATGATTTCGGCCATCCACTATACCCCCCGCCCGCCATACTCCGCCCGCCATACCCCGTCTGCCATACCCCGTCTGCCACACCCACCCGCCACACCCGCCCACACACCCCGCCTGGTACCCGCTCTTCAGCGAGTCTCTGCATCCAAGCGCTTGATTACCTGCACTCAAGATCACTTCTTGGGAGCGTACAGTTAAGCGGGCTGGGAGTGTGCAATTGAGTGCATGCGGGACTCGGAGCATACTTAGGAGTACAGTCAAGCGAGCTTGGGAGCGTGCAATTGAGCGTACTTAGGAGCGTACTCGGGAGCTTACTTAGGAGCGTATAGTCAAGCAGGCTGGGAGTGTGCAATCGAGTGCAATCGGGAGCGTACAGTTAAGTGAACTTAGATGCGTGCAATTGAGCGTACTTGCTTGGTAGCGTACAATAAAGTGCGTTTGGAAGCGTACAGTCAAGACACCCGCACGGACTATTACCCCTATGGAAGATGAACTACGCATCACGGACTGGTTTTCGGGACCTAGATTGGCGCCGAGACGAAGTCCTCCACAAGGCACACGCTCCCGAGGAGATATTCCCGTACTTTAATCGGGTTTATCCACCGTCCGGGTGTATGCACCGTACGGCACGGTGGATGCCATACTATCGGATTCTATCGCGGGTAGGAAACATCACACTATCTGAAGAACCATACGGTAGATTTACCGCACGGATATCCGGGTGCTAGTTGTGTCTAGGACTCGGTTTATTGCTTCGCTACGGTCCCATACACACTTGACAGAACTTGAGACGTTTTGATTCATTATTATTACAGTCCATTTGCCATCACACCCAACCTCCGTCCGCCGATAATATTTTCGTACCACTACCGCACGAGGAGCTAGAACAGTCAATCGGGGCTTCAATAGAGTAGACGTGCCTGTCGGTACTCTCAAGGACGAGCACTGGGCCAGTATCCGCAGGTATGGTACCTGGAGGTTGGACGGAGGTCAACCGAACTATCGAAATCCCGATATTTCCAGCCAGACAGGTAGCAGCAGCGTCAATCTGCAGCGCGTTCTCGCCTGTAGCTGCGTCCGATTGGGGGGTTTTCGTTCGGATGGCCGCCGTCAACACGTTCTTCGCCCGGGGTTTTGCGGTCTTTCCGGTCGATCAACGGATCAGTTTCCTCGTCGAACAGGTGCTCTATCGTTATCGACTTCCTTGTTAGTTGCTGCACGAGACTAAACAAGGGAATTCCCGATCTTTCTTGTACTAAGACCTTGCATGTGCCAAGAGATGTCAAAAAGCTGCCATATAGTCTCGAGCTTAGCCCCCCAACGCCTGGCACACGAAAGTCAAAAAGCTTATATCTCGGAATTTTAAACGACAGCTCTCGACTTTAGCCATAGGAAAGTCTCCTGTACCTACAAAGATCAGTACTTCCCAAGCTTGCCTGTTGCCTACGATGCTACACTACACAACTAAGCATTCGCGAGGAGGAGGAGGAGGAGGAAGGTCTAATTCAGCTGCCTATCATCCTTCTCATTCTTCTTCACGTCCTCTTCCTCCCTCTCCTTATCCACTTCCTCCCTCTCCTTATCCACTTCCTCCCTCTCCCTCTCCTCCATCCTCCTCGACATCATCCCACACACAAACCGAGGCAAAGTCCGCTAGACCCCAACAACTCCACACAATATCCACTGCGTGGAGTAAATCTACTGGTCTGGGGGATATATTTAACCTGCTTCCCTGATGCGTGTTGGGTTTCTTCTGACATATCACTAGACGCCTTTTGTCCACGCGAAGAATTGGCCACAGAGCTGTGGAGAGCCGCAAAACGACATCGGCTTCTTCATATCCGCGGTTCCCCCGCCAGCGGCAAGACGACATTACGAAAAATATTGTCGGCCCATATTAACATCAACGATCCCGATTACAAAGTGTTCACCTTGATTGGGTGGGAACGCCGCGAGGTTAAGGAGGCCGGCGGGTTTGTCGGCACACTCGAGTCGGTAATAAAGATGCCGTATTTGGAACTTGCGACAGAGGCTTCTAAGGTCGTGATCTTGTTCGATGAAGCTCAAGATTCCTACTGGGATGAGGAGTTGTGGTTGGAATTCTTTAAGGCTCTTGAACTTGGAATGGGTTCGATTGTCATATTGTTCGCTTCATTCGGGGCTGACCAGAGAACACCTGTCGGCACCATCAATACTGGAACACCTCTGGCCATGATGCCTCAAATGCGGATTGGGTTGTACCCTTCAGCTGGATCACGGGTCGGACTCCTCATGGGTGAAAATGAGGCTAAGGAATTGGTAACGAAAAAGTTTGCCGTCATGTCATCACATGAGATGGTTGTCGACGAAAGATTGATGAGGTATCTATATCTCATCACGGACGGCCACTGTGGCGCTTTGTCATCGCTCAGTGAAGAGTTATATGACGTATGTCTTATGTTACCGATGAGCATGATCGTCTTTGGGGTTGCAACTGTAACAGAAACTAATCTAATAGTGCACAGGCGTTCCAAGGCGAAGCACGTAGGGATCCTAATATCTCTTATGATGATGGTCTTGAAAAGTCATTCGCAGAACCCCTTCGATTGGCAAAGAATCTCGAATCGTCCAAATTTGGTCGGGGCCTTTATGCGGACCAAAACACCGCTACGAACAACGTGCTCGAAATGATCCTTCGAACCGGATCCACTACCGTTGAACGTTGCAGACTCGCTAGAGCCATAGGTTTCGACCTGCTCACCGGTCTTTACGAATTATATTGGAGAGGAATGATCTATACCTTCAGTGTTCCTAAGCGGCCAGGCCGGCCTTAGCGGTGGCTTTCAAATGAGGGCCGGGCCGGGCCTGCAGGCTTTTCCGGCCGGCCTGGCGGCTTTTCTTGGCGGACTAAGCCTAAACAGAATATTTTGTTCAAAAGATTCTCTGCTGCCTATACTAAGAAAGTCTCCAAAGTACGAAACATAAACCATATCCAACTCAATCATCGTAGCCCTGCCATTGCCGTATTCCATCCATCAACCAGACCAAGGCTTATGCTGGCCGATGCAGGCTTTTTAAATCACGTGCAGGCCGGGCCGCCGCTAGCGCAGGCTTTCAGAATGGAGGCCGCTAAAAAGCCGGGCGGCCGGCCGGGCCGCTTAGAAACACTGTATACCTTCAAGCAGAATAATGGCCAAGAAACCTTCATCTTCCCGTCTACGTTGCACCGCTGGTAAAAACACTGTCCGGCGATTTCTGCTAAATACTGATGATGCTTTAGGTACTATTCAACTAGGCTGGCATGAGATGGCCTCACGTCGTGGACCATGCCATACAACGATGTAATTCTTCTCTCCTTCGACGTCATCAAGAATTTTAGCCCTAGCCAACTCCTGTCTTCCTGATGTGGACCTGGGGGGGTCCCACACCGAAAGGAGGCTACATATCACTTTGAAATGTACAGGGTGCTTCATGAAATCTTTGGTGGCCGTCTATACGCAACTCCAGAATTCGGGAAAGACTTGGATTGCCATTCAATAGACCTCCAAATTACAGGAGTTGATTGGGGGAAACTGAAAGGCCACGTGGAGGAGCCAGGTGGAGCCTATAGAAATTGGTGTCAGCAGTACATAATGCTAGATTTCCGAACTACCAGACTAGCAAAAGCCCATGTTGGTAATTATCACGCTTTCTTGTACATGCTCGGTCCTTGCTAACCCGCCTTTAGAAAAAGGTTACGAGATGCTGTACCACGTTGTCTTCAATCCCTCCCCTCCCATACTGTGGTTGAAATATATCATGCTGCCAATATTAAAGACCCCGTTAGGGCATTCCGGTTAGTGTACTGATGGTCTCAACCTCTTGTATTTCATTGGCCGATTATGGGCTATATCCTTATTGTTTTCTACGTCTTATACATGGGTTTCTAGATGATGGTGGTGGGTGGGGCAGGGAATGTATTCCTATGCGAAGTTTTCCTCTATCAGTTACGGGCAATTTTCCTGAGCGGCCTGCAGATCAGGCCGGCCTGGCCGCAAAATCTGAGGCCTGTCTTGACACAGGCCAGGCCCGGCTTCCATTTGAAAGTCTACACCGCAAAAAGCCTGGCGGCATCCAGGCCCAGCTTCATGCAGGCCGGTCGGGCCTGGCCTCTTAGGAACACTGGTTACGGGTGTTCTTGGTTGGGTCTCTTTTCTCTTTTCACCTCCTTTCGGTGTGTTTTAGCATGTTCTGGTTTGGACATTCTTTTATTTGCTATTCGTAGTAACAGGTTCTGTAGAGGATAACGACTAAAAGAAAAATCTCTACTGAAAAAGATTCCTTTCTTTCCTGGGAGTATTAGACGTTCGTGTATATTACTATCTACAAGAAACTTTTTTTCCTTTGGAACTTGTCGGTTGTTACGATATGGAAGTTGGGGAGAACCGTGTGCGTGTATTCTATGGTACAGAGAAGAGAGAAGGAGAAAGACCCGAGATATATGGACGAGACATCAGCCCCTGCAGCAGCGGCCGTGTATCAGATCTCTAACATCATGTACATCTATAACATCGGTGCCATACGAGGTTTCGATTGCAGGCTGAGAACGAGGGAGTGGTGTTGCCCCTCGCCATCAACTGGATTGGAGGACCGAAAGATGTGCAGAAAAAGAAGGCGGAAGGAAAGAAAGCATCGACGGTTGTGTTTGCGGTCAAGGTTAGTAAGATGGCCGAAAAAGTTTTGAAAGGAGGTCTGAGGGCGGCAGGAGTGAAGTATGATGTGGAGAAGTTTATGAATGCCGGACCAGATTCCTTTTGTGGAGTGTGCAGCAGGTGGGGACATGTTGAGGCAAAGTGTGGGTCCTTGAAGATGCCGGTGTGTATGTTGTGTGCGGGGAGACATCTAACAAAGGACCATAAGTGCAATGTGGTAGGTTGCAAAGCTAATGCAGGACAGAACTGCACCCATAATGTTGATAAGTGCATCAACTGCAAGGGGAATCATATCGCAAAGGCCAACTGTTGCATTAAGAAACAGGAGGCTATTAAGGTAGCAAGAGAGGAACGACGAACCTGGAAGGAGAGAGAGGGGGAACGTCGAAATATTACAACTGATCAACAGACAAAGCCAGATAATACAGAGGATGGGGGACCATCGACTGCAGATGCGGAAGAGAAGGCTCAGGATGATGGGCAAAAAGAAAAGGAGCCGGAAGTCCAAGTTGTTGCGACACAAGAGACGGAAGGAGAATCTTCTAACGCAGGGAGCAAAGAACCCCCCATGAAGCAATGGTGAAGTGCTTAATGCATAATTGTGGGAGGGGGTATGATGCGACTATGATGGTGTTGGAAAAAGGAATTGTTTGGGGGGTGGATGTTGTAATGATGCAAGAACAGTATGTGGAGAGAGAAGGATACAACATCAGTCACCCAGGATATAGGTTGGTCAGAGGAGGGCAAACTATGACCGCGATAAGAAGAGATACACACCTGGAGTTTCGGAAGTGGATAAGGGGGGAGATGGAGATGTACAGGTGTTTGATATAAAGTACCCGTTGGGTAGAAAAATAAGATTGGTGAATGTGTATGATCAGCTGAGACAAGAGAAGGGGGTAAGAAGTCAAGGCAGACCGGCACAGACAGCAAGATGGAGCGCAATTATGGAGCAGGAGAAGATCCTTTTGGGAGGAGATTGGAATGCTCACAGTGATAGATGGGACCCGCAGTGCCCACCAAAGCAAGATGCGAACTTTTTGGAAAATCTTATGGATGAGTACGATTTGATCGATGTTACGGATGGGGA
>Ga0307512_10000276_pt1 | contig 74216 bp, 84 predicted proteins | sample 14_EM_MG_FD_200267 | JGI IMG/M metagenome (GOLD analysis project Ga0307512, IMG submission 200267) | Populus trichocarpa ectomycorrhiza microbial communities from riparian zone in the Pacific Northwest, United States - 14_EM | ecosystem: Host-associated > Plants > Roots > Unclassified | place... | reverse complement strand
ATCTGCTCCATCTCCGGCCGTCATCCATGGATCATGCTCAAAGTACATAAAAAATTTTGTATTAAACTAGGTACAACTAATCCAGTCTATTCCCTTGACCTCAATGCAAGATCGTTAAGCATCTGTTCCATTCGTACCATATCAGACTCCGTTGCTCCAAATATTATGCCCTGCTCCACCCATGATATCAGGCACTCTGAGGCCTCCATAATATCATCACCCAAGCGATTTCGTCGGTCACTGATAAGCAACTTTGCACTGCTGAATAAAAGCTCAGATTCATCTGACATTGCTGGGATACTCATCAACTCAACACCCATGTGAGCAAGCCGTGACTGGCGCGGATCGTGAAGCCTGTCAACCCAGTATTGAAGGGTACCAACAGGTAGCTCATCATCGGGATCCCGCTCTTGAAACCATTCAAATTGATCTAAGGTTTCTGCAGCTGGCATGGGTCCATTTATATCTCTTACCGCGCGCTCTCAGGGCTATTTTCGACGTCATCTAAATTCATACTGTAACCGCCCGATGTCGGCCGGGGACGGTGGATGACTGCCGGGGACGGCAAAGTCACCGTCCCCGGCAAGTCCCCGGCCGTCATGCCGTCATTGTGGAGTAAGGACGGGACGGACGGCCTTGGCGCCGTCCCGTCCGTCCTGGAGAAATCTCGGACAGCCCACCGTCCCCGGCCGTCCGACGGGACGGTTGACATCACTGGAGCCCTCCTCCTCACAATGGGGGCAGGCGAGGCCAATGGGGGCAGTAAGCCACCGGCCTCATGCCCGAGCCCGCCAGCACCAAACACTAGGGAAGCCACCGGGCCAAATCCCTAGTCAACACATAGTGTGTCACTTGATTTTACATGATCAGTAACTGCGGAAACGATACATTCCTGAAACAAGACGCACTGCCGGCATGAAACCCCGTACTAGATATTGACAAGTTTGGCACGGTGGCTTCCATCCCATACGGAGCGGGAGGACTAGAGCCGAAAGCTCTCGAGCATAAGACCGGTGGCTTATGTTGTACCGAACATGCTGTGTGGAACGACCGAAACTGAACACCAGAACTAAAGTGCTAGCGGCTCCACCCTTCAACCTAGACCCAACACCACGTGATAACCGCACTCAAAATCCGCCCAACAGCTTACAGCCCCCATGCCGAGGAGAAGGCCTAGCCCCGGTGGTGGTACTCGGCATCGAGCTCCTGTTGTGCTGAAGCCATCCCCGAGAATGGAGTTTTCTTCCTTTATCAGCCTGCGTATTTCTTTGGTTGTACTGCAGCCAATTAATCTTCTTCTCTCTTCTTTATTGTTCTCAACACTAGATCAAAAGCGTTCGTCATAAGTTACGGTGAATTTGGGAGGTTCAAACTCTGCAATGCGTAGCAACTGGCTCACTTCAACGACCCAAACTCCCCTATGTGACCCCTGATACTGGCTCTTTGCTGGCGCTGGAATTGAGGTATTGGGCCAGCTTGTAGGTAGTTTGTAGAGTGAAGTCAACCATCTGGTTCATCTGAGCAAAGTGCACACAGTACCATTCTTTGTCGAAGACAGGGACGATTGGAGGCCTGCTAGGGATGCTTCATGACTATCCCCAGCGGGGGGTCGGTGGATGTTGGTTAATTATTATAGTTGTCTTGAATTAGTCATGCAACCAGCATTTACAGTCTAGTGTAAACCATGAGATGCAAACGGCAGGAGATTCCCATACAAAAACCGCTTCCTTGTACGTGTGCATGGGATATAGACGCAATCGGCCTAACAAATCCTAGGTTTTTTTTCGAAAGTTGCAAATAATGGTAAATTTCTCCGTAACTACACAATTGAGACACGATCGGCGACTATAGTTTAATCAATAACTCCAAGGGCTTCCGGTTAATAAAAATCATGTCAGTTGGACAAAATTTAAGGAAGCTGAAAATGTGAGTCAGAATCCATGAAGCTGGCGGATTGTTGCCTTCCTTCTACTGCCCCTGTTTTATCACTAGTTGTAAATTGGATTCGCTAGCAATGATATCAGATCATAAATGTCATGCTAGCTATCGATTGGAACCAGTCTTGGCATATTCAAGTTGGTGGTTGTTGTGGTAGGTACTATTTCTATGTTGCAAACGAGGAAGACCCTCTCTACAGTAACATAACTCAGGTAATTTTCGCACAAGTAACATTTTACAGTATCTAGAAACTGCAAAGATGAGCCCAAATAGTGTTCAAGCATGCTAACGAAACTCTGGCTGTGAGGGCACTAAATTCCAGCCAGAATTGGGTGAGAAATCGAGTGGGGTAAGTAGCCCTCATCCTCTTCCTCCACCGGAAACCTCCATAAGTCCACCAATTCTTGGTCAAATTCCACTTCATTGTGCATAGTGTAGGTCTATTATATGTTATGGATTCTGCGTTATCGTTGGCCTGGTACTGGGACCTGCTGAGGACCTCTAGCGGGTCCGCTGGGGGGGGTAGACACACCCCCTCCTGTCGATCTCCAACCAGTCTCAGTACCTGGCCAACAATAACGGGGAATCCATTAATATATAGTATACCTACTCTGTGCCAAAGGGTGTCTAATTTGACCAAGAATTGGTGGAGATATGGTTGTTGAAATAGTGATGCTAGAGAAGCTTGATTATATTCTATCTAAGAGGGCCACAAGGCCAATATATATGAGAGTGCAAGTACGGCTGAATGCCATCAGCCCGTATCAGAGTCAACAGTCAACTCCGGCCATACAAGACATCTCCGTCTCCGGCCATACGAGACTCATCTCCGGCTGAGACCTATATATGCAATAATGGTGTTGGCGGATCGGGGGGGAGTGCCAACCTGTAAGTATTGCTTTCAGGCTTCAGACTGGATAACCTCCGGCTTTAGTAATGCAGTTGTGTCTGGGTACGGTACCTTTCTTGAAGGTCTATGTCTATCTTGTTCTCTCCAAACAATTCAACATCGGAATCGTGCTTTCAACATAGGGCCCGGCTGTCCATCGAGTGAGGTAACATTGATTGCGTGTGATGGAATAGTGATCGCGAGTGCTGAAATGATGACAATGTAATGATCCCAAATGAACAGATTGCACACCATCTCACTGGGATACAGTGCAGTAATATAGCGCACCCTCTCGTGCGATTAGAGATTCCAAAGCCTTATACTACTTGTCGGATATTCTAGTATCTTTGACACTTAATTATATGCGAGCTTGGCAACACTTCAAAAGTTTGGTGACTGCATATGAAATTTAGATACTCTGAATATTATTAGAGTCATCTAATTACTGACAAGGGTGGCTGGAGATTTGAAAATTCGGCGAGTAAACTTCTCAGCACGAGATGTCACTCGGCTGGAGCCCGCAGTCTGACTTGCTTATGAACTTAATGGTGCATACAATCCCAGTCTCAGATAGGGTTTAACACAGTGCAATGCACAGACTGGGCCGCATTGAACGTATGGCTAGTCTTGCACCGAGCTAGATTAGTGCGCACAGTGTCGGCAAACTCTCAATCATTTATTTGCTTCTTGGCAATGGGTTAGGTGTAAGAAACTATGAACAATTTAGTTGCTTATTTACCTACGCAGTTATAATGGGCACAGACAGCCTAGATTTAATATTAACGTACATTTTCGCTATTTTCAAGACGAGGTTGTTTACTTTTTGCCTTGTTTAGCACATTCTTAGTTGCCACGGATGTAGGCAAGATCCCTGTACCGCGCAATTCAGTTCTCATTTTCATATGTTTGGGTCAATAGTTGTGTATTCTTTTGTTTGAATCATAAATGGGAAGAATATTGGAGGATTAGGATCTTCCGCACCTAGCTGAAACGCATGTAGGGGAGGAGATGTGGGCACTCTCACACTCTTGGCAGAGTGGATACAGTATGAAACCAAAAAACGTAGAATGTTGGCTCGTCTCCGTTTATCAGGTGCACGCGCTCCAAAATTTGATATTACCAAGTCGCGTTCAAATGCCATGGCCAACTTCTGTGCAGCTGTTGAGTGTTTAGGGACCTTTCGCCCATGGTGTTGAACAGGTTCATAGATTATGGTTCATGTGTTGTCTAAGATCTCGGCCGTATGGCATGTGACTTACGAGAAGCAGTTAGTCACTTCTCGTTTTTCCTCTCCTTCTCTTTTCTCTTCTTTAGTTCTCTAGATACGAATATACAGATTGTACGAGTTTCTCCTCCACCTGACGTTACGGCTTCAACACACGGTACCTTTTAATAACCAACGACGCCAACTGTCTCATTATGTCTGGAATTATGGAGATAGGTCTGAACTGCTTGACTCGAAAGCTTCAATGCTTGTATGTTTCGATCATTGAATTTACAATCTGAGAACACCAAAACATGGCACCCCGACCTCCGCCAAGCTCACATAACCTTCATATTCTCCTATTTCACTTTCCAAGTATGCTTTCACTCCTGAGTGCAGTTCGTGGGTTCACTTCCCTTAACTCCTACGTGTCCCTCCTAAGTATATTCCTAACTACATTTGTAAAGGGTATGATGGCTATTTCTCGTCGAAGTATTAGTATGTATACTTGTTGAGATCAATCAAGTACGAATCGAGATATTGAATTGACTATCGTACAAAAGTGATTGTCTAAAGAGCAAAGAGAGAGAAAGACAGGCAAATATATGGGAAAGAAGAGGGCATACTCGGCGAAGCCGAGTATCTCATCCGGAGACCGATGCCGGGCATCACTGCCGGGGCTGGACCTACTCCTCGGCATGGGGGCTGGTGGCGGCCCATGGGGGCCGCAAGCCCCCGGCCTCATGCCCGCAGCTTTAGGCCGAAAGCCACACAAGCCATCGGGCCAAATCCCGTGCCAACAATACTACCCACTTCGTGGCTGTGTATACGGGTATCCCTTGATATAATTGCACATATCAACCTCAGCCCCTAGAAAAAACAAAACTAGTGCACTGAGATGATTACAGCAGGAATCCGAACGGGTTGCTATCCGTGCCGATTGTACACTTTAGAAATTCGTCCGCACCACACGCTCTCAGGTATTATTTCGACGGCCTCGTTCCTTCGGCGGATGCGATGTACTAAACTAGTTCCCATACGGCTACCTACGGGGGGCAGCGGTTATCTACGGGATGTCGGCAGCTACCCGATATCAACTACCCCGGTTGTGGTGGGCCTGAAACATGCACTAATCATCTCATAATTAGTCATATTTTCGGTTGCAGGCAGGAAAATGTGCCGTGTGCTCAATACAGAGAAGGGGTGTGCAATAGCATAAGTCACTCACTTGGGTAGTACTTTATTCTCTAGTTATCCCCGATTACGGATTAGGTTAGCGTTCCAACACGGATGTATAAACCGAAACTGAAAAATCAATTCGCTCTGCGCGTTTTTTAATTGCCATTCTGAGTGGTGGCTGCTAGAGTATGGTGGAGCCCGCCTCTCTTCCCTCTCACCTCTCCTGATAGCTGGCAGGCTTCGCAATAGTCCGTCCCGTTCGGGCACAAGTAAGCCCCGGACCAGACGACAATTTTCGGGTCAGCTAAATTAAGGACGTTTGTGACTAGAGCAGCAGAGCCACCTGGGGTCAAGCTCTGCACAATGCGCACGGCGATGCTGTAATAAAACATGATAACATACAAATAAACAATACCCTCTGCTGACTACCAAGCCTTCCCCACGCACAACTGTAGCTCCACCGCTCTCGTCTGCATACGAACATCTCTGCATTTGCAATATCCTTCAAATCTCGACCAGATATCTCCTCCCTGAACCACGGATTCAGACACTCAATCAGTAGCCTCAATAATATCATCCCCCAAGCGAGCTCGCTGATCTGAAATTAGGTAGCGCCTACTATTCCTCGGGGTATTAGGGTTTGATTTCACAAGTAACTTGAAGTGGAGAAGGGTTACAGACGTGCTAAAACTCTAGCTGAACAGTAATGGAGTCCAGATGATCTGTATGGTCCCGTGAACGACCCCTATGGTCGCTGAAAAGGAGTGTGATGTTCAATTTCATTTCGCAGGGGAAGCAGTATACGTCTTATGCTCAAGATTAACTACACTTGGGCTCGCTCAGTGACTTTGGCTGGCTAGCCATAGAGTACAGGTGAATATCGTTTAGATCCCATCGAGCTTTCGTATTTCCATTCGTATTCATTCGTTTCCAAATCACTACAAGTTCACAACAAATAGCATTCACGCAGCGCACAGCGTCGCAGGATAATTGCTCATTCCTTCAGGCATCCATCCACCGACTGCATATGGACCCTTGTATCTTCAGGCACCCACAGCATTCAGGCACACCCACGGTTTTGAGTTCGTAGCGACCCCAGCTTCGTATCCCGAAACAGTATCCTAAAACTACAGGCATCTATATCGGGCCCTAAGTATTGAGATCCCACACCGGGACGGACTAGGCCTCCGAAATTCATGCATCGGACGGGACGCCGATTCGGCGCGCCGAAAGACGCCAGTCGCCTTGGACCGTTGGGAAGCCTGATAGCCGGCTTGGTGGGTACATCCTGTTCCACTACCCTTCTTCCCCTTTAACAACTGAAAGTAGAGCTAGAATATCAAATGAAAAGCTAGAGAAAGACAAACGCCACCACTTCTCTGCTCAGCGGCGTGGGAACTTCCCCACCTCCATAGACACGAGAAAGTCCATTACGGCTTGATCCCATATCTCCATGGAAAACAGTTCTGATAGGGTGGTACCTCTTATCCGAGAGAGTACGGTACGGTACAAAATGTGTGGTTTCCCCTGCATAATCTTGAGTTCTATGGTTAATTATCCCATCACTGCAAACACTGCAGGGTCCAATGGTCAGAAAGTCCAGATAAATTTTGCTCTAGTCTCAAAAGGTCCAAAGTTCTCTGCCCCGGTGTTCATTTTCCATCCTAGTAAGCGCCTTGCTACACGAACGGCCTATCAGGATACCAGCTAGGATAGTGGGCAGTGTATTTCCTAATTTTTCTCGCTCATGTGCTACAGTAGTGGGAATCCTTTCGAAATGAGGTGTCGGGGACAGATTGTATCGTCGAGCTGGTTGTCAATGAATGTACGGTTGAAAGTGGAGTATTTAATGTTTTCTGACGTACAGACTCCTTCGTAAACTTCTCGATTTGGTGGCAACTGCCCTCAAACTCGGACATAATACCTACTCATTTCTTCAAACCCTTGCCCGATGAATTGGCCATAAAGAAAGATATCACGGCTGTCAACATCTTCACTGGGAAAGAAAATAACTGTCGATGCTTCCCATACAGATTACTATACACAGTTGCACAGCCATCTCTTCCGTGCCGTACATGTTTACTCGGCAGTTCACAAAGAACCTCTGTTTAATAGCAATATCCAACTGCCGCACTTCCGCCCAACATCCCATCCAATGTAAATAGCATCAACCGATGAAGTCATATCGCAGGAAACTGACGACATATAACCCGCGGACTGGCCTTGTGGTGCTGCTATGTCTGCTGCGTACCGCGAGAGATATCAATGGCAAGACTTCACGTGATTGATCAAAATGCGAACTGACGATATTCAGTCAGGTGGCCCATCAGCAATAAGCGCTCACGGCATACACAACGACTCAACCCATCCGTATGAGCACTCTTCCTGTAAGGCGCAACGTCTGCGCCCGTTAAATCTAAACATTCCATAAATAATCAGAATCTCCACATTACCAACCATCTCGTAGGTGAAATATATTCGGCCGACTACGTGCTTGCGAGCATGTGGCTAGACAAACAGGGAACGAGAGTACCACCAACCTGCAAGTGCACAGCCTCTCGATTCAGCCCACTGCCATCACAGGTACTAAACTATACCACACCGTATGCGCTCCACCAATACAAAAATTTGCACTTTAATGTTAGAGTGTAGGCTTCGTATGCAGCCCGGCTGATGAGGTGCCCGCCAGCACATTATGTGCCGATAGATGAACATCCGATGTTACACACCTGTCACAAAAAAACGTTGTCAAAAGAACCACCGTGCCGGTTGCTGCTCTCAAAGTGGTCAGAACACAACGATGCGAACATTGACAGATTTGTAAATATAGCGTAAAAATTTAAATAGCGAGTTACCCTAGAAGAGAGGGATTACTCATTAAAGTATGTACCGACATATTTTTGTCGTCACAGCAGGCGAGCAGACACACAAGGGGGACGCAATTTCTCAGGGCTGTCCGTTCGCCCTGTATGCCGACGACACTAATAATTGTACGCAACGTTAGTGCGCTGATGTAGCCAGGGCCGAGGGCATAGCGATTGAAATCCAAGGACAACCATTACCACCCCTTGTCAACTCAACGAATATTCTTCGAATTGAAAGCATTATTTAAATTCACATGATGTACTTAATGAGCTGTACAAACCCCCGTTATCCATTTTTCCATTGCTTGTGTTATATATGCACACTTAAGGATGAGGTGAAATCTTGACCAAATCCATAGGGCTTTAGTTAGTACATCAGTTGGTGAACTTTTGTAGGCTAGAATCGTAGAATCTGGTCCGAATGGTTCTCACTGTCTATCGCGAAATGCTAGAGCACAACAATAAGCGGAATGATGTACAATGATCAAATAGCGCAGGTTGGGGCTTCATCAGTTCAATTATTGGGCACAATTTTGCGCAGTAACCTCCCTATCTGCCAAGGACACTATTTTTCCACACAGTTAGCATCGCCACCTTACAGGGCCTACGGATTACTCCGAGAAACTCTGCAGGAGGATCCAAAGTTAACCCGACGATATTGCCTTGACTTGAGCATTACTGAAAGTCTTGGCGCACGTCGGTGGCGAAGCTGTGTGTTTCTGCACGACGTACAGGATGCGGGGTATGCATGCCACTCTTCTTAAGAGGACCGCTACCCTACACTGAGTAACATTATCCACCTCGGCCGCCAGATCCCGGAAAGCAGCGGCTAACCCCTACGTTAACCACGCGACTTTCCGCCATCTAGCCGGCTAGCCCGGAGGCGGAGGGGAGATCAGGTCCTGTCATACTCTATTAAGAGTGCATACAGTATGAAAAAACAACAACAACAACCACGCGACTTTCTATAAGCCTCTACCATGGCGAAAGAAAGAAAGCGGGATAAGATGTTGCGTCATCTACATTTCCGGCGGAGCACATTACTATCGCCGGAACCAAATAGAACGCCGTCACCGATTTCATCGTCAGCTGCATCGAGCACTTTAGCCGCCATCCAAATTGGTCACAGCTCAGATTCTAAAATTGTATACCCACATCCGTTACCATCAGAACAAACTATGCCGACCTCATCTTCTACGCATCATATGGGTACAAACGCGGATGTTCCAACCAGATCACATTCGGTATGCCAACCAGGGCTAACGACCACCGCTGAGACCTGTAATGATAAAGTGCGAAGCGAGGGGGGACAGGAGGAACAAGCCACTCGTACTGCCAAAAAAATTGAAGTGCAACCTTTATGGATCCAGGCATTCAATCACTTGTCCCCCAATGAACACGAAACACTGGAAACATTTCTTCCAAGCCCGGGTTGCAATGATATTATGCCAGCTTTGGAAAGCATTCGAGCACAAATTCTACAGATAGTGGATTCTAAGCGTGATAGGGCCTGGACGATGAATTGGAGGGGCGAGAATATTGTTCTACGTGATATTGCCATGAAAATCGTACAGTGGGTAGACAAGTTCAAGCTGATCGGGGATATCGTTCTTCAGTCCGATCCTGGACATGCTGCATTGCCATGGGCGGCATTTAGATTTCTCCTGCAGGTTGTGTCACTGACGTTTCTGTTACGTAGCCATTGTTGCTAACATTTGATAGGTCTGCATGCATAGACAGGACACAGTAGATGCGATACTTATTGGACTAGAGAAATCTAGCAACATTATCGACCGATGTGCCGTTTATGAGTCTTTGTACCTCCAGAAAGATGTCGAAGCGTCGAGGAATCTTCAGAAGACCATATTGAAACTCTATACTGCAATACTGAAGTACCTTGTCCACGCTATCGCGGTTTCAAAAGGTGAGTTCTCATTCCATACGGAGTGCCCTTGTGAATATAATTGATTCATCCGCAGATAATGTACTCAATGGTGTATTTGCCGTGGAGGAACTTTCGAAATCCCTCTGTACCGTTGAACGCTGGGAGAGAACAGTTGAAGATGATTCCAATACTGCTCGAACGCAATGTATTTCAATCAATGTTGAAAGTAACTTCAATGTCAGTAACTGACGGTACTGTACAGACACAGCAGATGAGTTCAATAAATTCCATACAATACTGAACGAGTTGCGCATATCATCGAGGCGATTTGGGGATAGATACGCAAATATTAATCACATGCTTGAAGGTATAATCGTGTCCATAGTGGAACTTGGTATTGGTCATTAATTCATTGGCAACAGTGTCTGATAGATCCCAGATTCTTGAATGGATATCAACAATCCCTTACACCAGCCATCACAAACGTATTAGCGAAGAACGACTGGAAGGTACCGGAGAGTGGCTACTCGCAAGGCAGGAGTACAAGGATTGGCGAGCTTCTAGTGCCTCAAACATGTTATTGCTACGCGGTATTCGTAGGTTACTCTAATTGAAATCAGAACACTCAACCAACTAACCCATTGCCCAAAAGCCGGAGCAGGAAAAACCTACATGGTGTATGTTGTACATTCCATCAATGTCTTCCTGATCTTCTAACAGATTCTACAGATCTAAAGTCATTGACACATTAGCCGACGAGCGACTGGAACATATCACTACCGGGAATATGGCATATTTCTATTGCAATAGAGCGGAAGAAAATCGCCGAAATCCCGAGTGTATATTGAATACACTAATTCAGCAGCTTATTCAAATTGATGACAAACAACTTTTGAAGCCTGTAGTCGACATCTACAGAAATCGCGAACAAAAGGGGCAAAAGTCTTCGAGCCTCACCCTGCAAGAAAGTCAGGAACTGCTCATCAAAATTACGGACATCTATTCTCAGACGACAATTTGTCTTGATGCATTGGATGAAGTTCAACGGGAGATCCGCAGTCATCTACTGAAAACCCTGAGACTGGTGATCGAAAAGTCGAAAAACTTGGTTAAAATATTTGCAACATCTAGGAATGATCCAGACATTCTCCAACAGTTCAGCATATTTCCCAGGATTGATGTACAGCCCGAAGATCATGCCAGTGATATTCACAAGTTTATTAAATCGAAGATAGAACATGCAGTTACTGACAAGGACCTGCTTTTCGGCACAGTCGATGGCGATTTTCAACGCGAAATATGTGATGTTCTTGGAACTCGATCCAAGGGAATGTAAGTTTAAGCCTTGTGAAGTTAGATTCCGTCGTTACTCATGGATTCCGCTTAGGTTTCAGCTAGCAGCACTTCAGATTACCTTTCTCTGCCAAATGGACACTGAAGGCGATGTTAGAGCCAGTCTGAAAGACCTTCCAGATACTCTCACGAACGCGTACGACGAAATATACACTCTTATTCATTCCCAGAAAGGAAGCGCGCCTCAGCTAGCAATGAATGCGTTCTGTTGGGTAAAGTTTTCCTACGAACCACTAGCATCAAACACTCTACTTGATGCAGTCAGCGCCCAAGTGAACAGTACTGGTGACTATTCTGAAGTTGGATCGATAACGACCGATACGATATTGAAAGTATGCCAAAATCTTCTTATCTGGGACAAGCGCCTGGACATTTTCAGATTTGCACACGTCTCAGTGGAGGAATATCTGGAGACCAAGTTTATAGAGTCCGAATGCCATGCCTATATTACAAAAATATCGCTTTCACTTTTGTGTTCTCCAAACCACTTCGAGAAATATGACCATACAATTAGTACCAAGGAAGGGCACTACAAAAACCGTCATATTCTGCTATACTCGGCAGCTTTCTGGTCTTGGCACTTCTTCCGTTATGAAGCATTGCAGAACATTGACTGCTGTGTATTACTGCGCCTTTGGGAGAGATTTATATGCCAGCCTAACTACCAGCGTTGGCTAGACTATCAGGGCACTGCAATTCAGACAACACGGTGGACGAGCGACGGTTTTTGGCAGAAACTCCATGCATTTGCCATAGACCGAAATTCCATTGGAATTTTATCCTCCGCCTGCATCTTTGGGTTGCGTCGAAGGTTCGAGAAATCTTTATTTTGCTTGCGGCCTGACGTAATGAATATCTATGTGAATAAGCTACTTTCATACACGAGTCAGTTTGGATACCTAGAGCTTGTGCAACCACTTGTGGAAAAGGGCGCAGAAATCTCCGCAGCAGACGAGGACGGGTCCACACCGCTACACCTTGCTTCGATGAACGCTCACGAAGCGATGGTAAGGTTGCTGCTACACGAGGGTGCGGACGTCTCCGCTGCCAAAAAGGACGGTTCAACACCGCTGCATCTCGCTTCTTGGAACAAACACGAGGCGGTTGTACAGCTGCTGCTGGACAAGGGTGCGAACGTCTCCGCCGCGAAAAAGGACGGGTCGACACCACTGCACATTGCCTTGAGTTGTAGACGCAAAGCGGTTGTACGGCTGCTGATAGACAACGGCACTGACGTCTGCGCTGTCAAAAATGGCGGATCGACACCGCTACATCTTGGAGGGGTTCACGGACACGAGGCCGTAACACGACTGCTGTTGGACAAGGGTGCCGATGTTTCCGTTGCCAGAATGGACGGGTCGACACCGTTGCATATTGTTTTGAGTTACGGACGCGAAGCGGTAGTACGGCTGGTGCTGGATAAGGGCGCCGACGTTTCAGCTGCCCGAATGGACGGATCGACACCGCTGCATCTTGCTACTGTTCACGGATATGTGGCGGCAGCACGGCTACTATTGGATAAGGGTTCGGAGGTTTCGGCTGCTAGAATGGACGGGTCGACACCACTGCACCTTGCTGCCATTCACGGACAGGAGGCGATGGCACGGCTGCTTCTGGGCAGGGGCGCCAACATTTCCGCTGGCAAAACGAACGGGTCGACACCGCTGCACCATGCTTCCAGATACGGGCACGAAGCGGTGGCACTGCTTCTGTTGGAATGGGGTGCCGACGTCGCCGCGGCCAAAAAGGACGGATCGACACCTCTGCACATTGCTTCTTGGAACGGACACCAGGCGGTGGCACGGCTACTGCTGGACATGGGCTCAGATATCTCTGCTGTTAAATTGAACGGGTCGACACCACTGCACCTTGCTTCCTGGAACGGACACAAGGCTGTAGCACAGCTGCTGCTGGACAATGGCGCCAACATCTCAGCTTCTAGAAGGGATGGGTCGACACCGTTGCACTTTGCTTCCTGGAACCGACACGAGGCGGTAGTACAGCTCCTGCAAAACAAAGTCACCGACGTCTTCAGTGGCAAAACAGGCGGGTCTTTACCCCTGCACCTTACTTCCTGGAACGGACAGAAGGGTGCTGACGCTGCCGCTTCTAGAAAGGACGGGTCCACACCGCTGCACTTTACATCCTGGAACCATCACGAGGCAGCCGCACAGCTAGTTCAGTAACCGAGGACAGCAAACAGTCCGTCTTGGCTGTCTACAGGGTAGCCTTGGCCCGAGTTACAAATCTCTAGACGTATTCACCTTGGACTGGGGGTTTCAGTCTTCTAAAAGTAAGACTGCCAGCTTATAGGGCCCTGTAGGCTGTTGAGTGATGTTACAGATGTACATGAGCCGGAGCCCTAGGGTTTGTGACTGCTCTTTTAGACTTTGCACTCTACTCTTTTCTTTCCTACTATCTTGGATCTTTAGACCGGTACACAGATATCGCACCATAGAATGCACGCACACGGTTCTCCCCAACTTCCATATCGTAACAAGTGACTCGTCAGTGACTACGAGTGATGGAACAGTGATCGCGAGTGATGAATTGATGACCGTGACGACCATAATATGGTCGCAACACCAAAATATTACGCGATATCTCCCTAGGATACTATACAGCAGTATAGTACACCCCGCAACGCGATTAGAGCTACTAAGTCTCCTACTGAAACGTACTGGCACGAGTTGTCACTCGGCAAGAACCTAGAGGCCGACCCGCACCGCCGTAGCCTTGAAAATTTGACTACTGGACACCCTATGGCAATGAAAGCAGTAGCCCGCCTGAACTACACGCCAGTCTCCGAAGACTACACTCCGGACGAACCGTTGACATTGCTGTCAGTGACTATTCCTTACCCCACTAACCTCTCACTTCTCTGTATCCTTCCTTATATATCGCAAGACCATGACTTCTGGAAACATCTCTTTTTTCAAAGATTTGCCACAATTTATAATCTGTTGGTGCTGATTACTCAAAATTCCCAAAAGTGTGGGTGGAGCTTGGTCTATTCTGGCCTACGCCATTCTTGGGGGGTTTCTCGGGCTGGGGGGCGGCAGCGCGTGTGGTGCAGGTGGTGGTTCCATGTTGCGAGTGACGGCGTGTGGATTTGGCCGTAGCCCATCCGTTGCATGATAACATTCTGTAAGTAGTTGCAGAAGTCGGTCATGGTGTAGAGTTGTTGCTTACTGTTTAGATGCATTGTATCCTTGATCAAAAAGAGTCAACTTGGGGGGAAAACTCACCGTAACACCGTCGCAACCTCCACTAGGGCCCAAGACATCACTCTAGGTGTCTACTCATTCCCCACCCTGGACTAGGTTTCTGAGCCCGAGAAGATTAGCAGAGGCCCAGTGTATTGGGAACCCTGATATTAATTGTTGACTTATCTTCGAATTGCTTCCTCAGTACATTGTTATAAATGTCTAAGAATTTCTGAAGGTGGTAGTACGGTAGAACTAATTTTCATAGGGTATGTCCTATGCAGGGAGCGTCTTGAATCGTTGGCTGTATTTATTTTCGTTAGGTAATTCAACTTATAGAGTTTTCTAATGTTTTAGCGTTAAATAAAGAAGGACATTTAAGCCAAAATAGTGGTATTTTAGTCCACCGGGAGTAGTGATGCCCACTGCAGTCGATGACTAAGTGTTTGGTTATTATCCAGCTGTACACGGGGTAGTCCACTCGCATCATTCTCATTGCAGGGAAGGAAGGGAAGAGGAAGGGGATTTCCCCCATCTAGCCTGCTATCCAGAGGGGAAGGGAAAGCAGACTCTGACATTCTCTAGATAGAGTAAATGCAGTATGATTAAAACAAACAAAGCATTGTCATTAGTTGAAAGTGCTTGTCCTTTGTTTATTTGTTTATTCATAGTGTATTTGGCTATTCGTATTAGCATGTCTACTGTTACAGTCAGGCCTGGAAGGATATCGCCGATACACTGATGTCACCGAATTGACTCAAAGGCTGTACTCATACTTGTAGTCTCTTACACAATCTTCACTCACCACTAGTGTTGGCATTCCATTGGCTTCCATGGACTCCCACGGAACTGCAGGCTCTCTTATATATAAAGGCCTAGATTCTCCCTTAAATAGTTCAAGAGACATCGACTTCACCGTAGAATGCTGTTGGCTAGGAGTATGGCCAGGTGGCTTACAGCCCCCATCGCCGCCACCAGCCCGATGCCGATAAGGAGACCTAGCGTCGGGAGTGATGTTCGGCATCGGGCTGCGGTTGTGATACTCGGCAAAGCCGAGTACGGTCTTTTCTTTCTATATAAGCCTACCGCTCTCTCTCTTTCTTTGTATCGACAGACAATTCAGTTCTATCTTCTTTATTGTTCTTAATAAATGCAATATCTATATGAGATATAGCCTGGCCTGCCACAGTACTCACTAATGGTGGCAGCTAACTGTTGGACCTTCGTTAAGTCGTAAATGGAGGTCGGTCTGTGGGTCCTACAAAGCTTGTAGATTGTTCAAAAAATGACCGGCCGGCGATATATATGAATGCCGGCAGTAATTGCAAATGCCCGGCGGTATTTGCAAAAGCCAAGAGTATCTACCAGTAAGAATTCCTGAGGTATTCAAAATGCCTGCGAATATTTACAGATTCTAGCGGTATTTATAAATGCCTGTGAGTTCTGGTGGTAATTGCAAATGCCGGCGAAGATTTACAAATCGAGGTGGCATATATGGATGCTGCCTCTGTATAAGTGCTGGCTAATATTTGCCGGCCCGATGCAAAAAAGGTGCCAATTCTTAATCGGCCGCGCAGCATGTGTAAACCGGCTAGGCTTCTGCCAAGTAGCACCCGTTTGGCCGCTTGGGAATACTGTGTGAAATATTTTTGTACAAAAATTTGGTTTTGGTTGACTAGATGGCAGAGAATGAAAATCAAGCAATGAATAACAGAGCAACATAAACTACCCTAACAACGGTTTATCTCGGTGGCAGGCTGCTAAACTAGACAATGAGGTTAAAATTTGGAACTTTTATTTACGTCAAGTGGCTGGTGTTGAATTGTCCCACACTAATAAGCCTATTAAACGATCTAAGAGTAAATTGTATGCATTTATATATATAGAGGCCAGCAGATCCCGCTAAGATCCATAGAGTCTGAGATCCATAGAGTGGCGTTCAAAGTGGCGAGTGACGGGTGGCGGGTGACGAGTGAGTAATTGTGTATGAGTCTATGAGTGAGCCTATGTGAATCAATTCCGCCGCTCCACTATATCAACAACTTCATTCCAGACGTTATAGCAATGGATCCGGAAGCCAAAGAGATATCCAACATTGGAGAATTTTACCGACATATTCCGGTGCACCGGGAGATACACTTCGAGCTGACTGACAACGGTAGAGATAGACGAGGTGGGAGTGTACATATGGAATTCATGGGACGAGACTGGAGGCGGTGAATGTGAATGCACAGGGGATAAAGTACACTAAGCCGTTGAATAGAGATGATAGAAACGTTACCGGAGGGGAGGCGGAGGTGACAATGGTGAATAACGGCAAGAAGGAATGGCAGAGCGGGGAGAGGATATAACGGAATAGTGGAGGATCGACATAAGTTGCACTGAGATAAGAGATGAACGGGGAGGGTCAAGTCAAAGGCAAATCAAGCGCCATTTCTGTAATGTCCTCTACCGTTGTGAGTTGTTATTCCATCTATCTAGGAACAAAAAATATATGAGCTGACTTAGACAATCACAGACTAATCTTTCGGTGCAATTGTTAGGTACGAGTGGGAGCTAGAGACTTTGCCCACGCCCTGACATGACGTAAGCAGGAGGAAGGAGTAGTGACGGCCGGTGTTGGAGGGTATGTGTAGCGGAAGTGAGTAAGGCAGAGGTGAGTAAGACGGTTGTGAAAGCTGGAGACGAGGATGACTTAGAAGTCAGCAAAAGTGGGCGGAAAACCACAGTACAAAAGAGGTGCAGACTAAGGAGTACATACACTTTCATCGCGCATATCCACTGCATCTTTGGTGTCAAGTGTAGTACCACATCGCCGTCATCGCTACCCGATTCGATTGCAGTACCTACTTAATCAATATGGGGTGATTGGAGATAGGAAATGGTTGGCATGGGCAGACACGTCGGGGTTACTGGTTATGTGATGGCATCGGTCAAATTATCACAAGTGGGTTCATACAACGGATAAGGTAAGTGCTCGCAATAAGAAGCTAGGAATGGGGAGTAGGCGGTACGTATGGGATAGAAATGGCAGCGAGCAAACTGGAGAAAGTGGTACAGTTGCTGGGTAACACCCGAAGGATAGCCATGACAGCATAGTTAGAGACGGTGGGTTTGGACATGGAGAAGATGGAGAGGGCGGGTAGAGTTCAAAAAGCGATAGACGCACCGATCTATCCCGCAGCACCAATTTAGTCAACAACAACGATAGCAATTGGAAAACGGACAGCGGCAATCGATTTCAAACTTGGAATGGACCCCGGAACAAGCTTCCCGGCACCTTCTAGACCGCCGGAGGAGGGTGTGCACGAGAATCCATGCAAATGTGCGGATTCTCGTCAAGTCTTGGCAGAAGTCACGACTGACGTGACATGTCCACCAACCAGCAACCGATGACAAGGACTACCCTAGAAACGAGGTTTGCCTCACAGAGATGATGACCGAAGTCAGAGTAAGCAAGAGGAGCGACCTGGACAGGGGAGAAGCGGGAGATGGGAGGAGCGACACGCCTATGGATGCGGCGATGGAGAGGGCGACAGTGGCGAGACCCATCGCCACGGACACTCCGGGCACCACCATATTTCAGCCCATGGAGCGAAACGAGATCGGAAAGCGGAGAAGGAGTAGACAGGCCGTGAGGACTGCCTGGGCCTGCAGTGACTGGAGCAGCCGCATCAAGAAGGCGGTGCGACAGCACCCACAAGAGCTAATGCAGTTGCACCGAACCTTGGGACACCTAATGAACGTGTTGGATGCCCAGGCAGCCCGGGAAGAAGCACAGTGGCGGGGAATGTTGATGTGGGTGCAAGAGAAAGAGCAGAAGTAGGACGCCCACCATGAGGACAACAAGCTGTGGGGGGCAGGCATCACAAACATGATCGCAACGGTCATGAAAGGAGTAGCACCAGGGCAGGTGGCCCAAGAGAGAGTGGGGACAAGAGTGCAAAGATGGACGATGGAGGGCTCGAGCCCTCGCAACATGCAGATATCAAGCAGGGAGGAGGACCGGAGATGCGCCAACAGCTGCAGCAGCAGCCGAAGCCCAACAGGTTCCAAAACTGAAGGCTAAACTGCAGCACCAACCCAAACCGAAGTTAGCACCCACACCCGCCTGAAGGTTGGAGACATTCCCAGCCCGGGCCAACAGTCAGAGGGCACAGATTGCCCCAGGCCCATACCCTTCCCCGACAGCAGAATCCAGCATGGCAGAGAGATGCCTGATATCGAGGAGAGACAAGAGTGTACCACCCCCCAACAAAATAGACCAGGAAATTGCGTCAGCGATCAACAGAGCGCTCCTCCAGCAGAGGGCACCGGCCCTCATTCGGATTATGAATGCAAAAAGAACTGCTAGAGGGACGATTCCGGCAGTCACCCACCAGAACGCGATGGTGGCGACGGCACTGTTATCCTGCGATGTCATCATCACCATGGCACGGACGGTCGTCCATGGAGTCATTGATGTTGAAGATGAAGAGTCTTGGGAGAGGCTAAAGATCCACGCAGTCCGACTCATATGGTATATGGGACAAGGCACAGAGAGCCTGCAAAAGATGCCAGAGGAGTGTGAAGTGGAGAACCAGGGAATAGGGATCCCCACCCAAGTGCGATGGCTGGCGAACCCCCACACCATTAGGAAGATGAGGCAAAACAGACAAATCGCCGCGTCATGGATAGTATTTGTCGTACTGGGGGCAAGACGGCACAGGATGTAATCAAGAATGGTATCAAGGTGGTGGGAGAGTGGTACCGAGTTGAGGAGTTCACGAGCACAGGCCCTGGAAGCAGGTGTGAGCTGTGCCGCGGTTGGGGCCACATCGAGAGCACGTGAGGCAGAAAGCCCAAGTTGACTACTGCTCAGGCCAGCTCCGGACAAGTGACCACAAATGCAATGTAGTGGGATCCGTGGCAAAGCAGGGATCACTCTGCAGCCACACAAACGAGGAGTGCCCTAATTCCAAGGGAAATCACGTCGCGTTCAGCAGCAGGTGCGCGATGAAGCCCACACCCGCCAAAGCAGTGCGGCAGTGCAGTATGATTGGACTAGCAGGACGAGCTCCCACGGAAGAAGCTATGAACATAGCAACCGGGACCAACAGAGTGGTGTTTAGTGCTACGCCCTGGGAGCGGCAGCAGATGGGGGAACCAGAGAAGTGGAGATGGCGGATGTGGAGGTAGAGGATGCAACGTGGGAGACAAGGGTCATCATAATCAGCGAGGCCAAGACAAAGAATGCGACTACGACTGTGAACAGAACCGAGACTGAGACTGAAGTGGGAGCCCTGGCTACAAATGATATGAGTGATCCAGCACAATTGCGCAAGGTCATACGAGTGCACCATTGAGGCGCTGGAATTGGGAGTCGAACATACGGTGGATTTAGTGTGCTTGCAAGAGGCACCTAGAGACAGAGGAAATATTAGGAACAGCCATTCCGCATATGAAATAGGAAAAAGATATGTAGTTTGGACAGCGAGACGGAGGGGGCGCAGTGTGGTGGTTAATGAGCGGACCGACTTAAGCAGCTGAGCTAACGACGAATGATATCGCTACTGACGTCCAGAGAAGACAGCAGAAGATGACAGGGATAATCAACCTTTACGATCAGAGAGACGGGCAGTCGGGAAAGCGACTGGCACATCACTTGAACTGGACGAGCGTCATCCAGCAGGGCGGCACTGTCCTGGCAGGGGACTTCAACGCCCACAGCAGACAATGGGATCCGAGATGCCAATGGCCGCAGAATGCTTCCTGCTGGGAAGAGGTGATCGACGAAAATGAACTGGAGATCGGAAATGAAGGCCGGTCCACCCACCACTGGATGACGGAGGGCCACTAAGGCGAATCGATCATCTAGCTGACATTAGCAAACTGACCAATCACAAAGTGATCCACACTAGCCAATGACCACACCACTGGATCGGACGAGGAAGTCATAGAATGCGAGGAGGAAGTGTACAGGTAGCTGGAGGCGGACCACGAGCGGGTAGTAGGGTGGATTTCTGCTGCAATGCCGGAGGAGGACATGCAGGCAGCAGCGAAGCTGTGGACTGATTTAGCGAACGAAAGAGCTCACTTCGATGCAGAGTGTGCAGAAGCCTAGGTGGAGCATGACGCTGCATCGTGCCAGGAAGCAATGAGCAGCATTCTCGATGCCGCAGCGAAGAAAATCAGGAGCTGGGCGGAATTGAAGAGGAGGTGGAATCCCTACATCGAATGAAGAAGAAAGGCGGTCGGATGGGAAAAAACGAGAAAACCGATTTCCGAAGAGTCCACCCGACCGAAAGCCGTGCTCCAGAGGTCGATTTGGCAATTCCACAGCCGAATGTGGAACAACTATCTACGACACTACAGGAGAACCGTGGTATGGAGAGCAGCATGATATGCCAATCATCTGGCAGGTGCGACTGTGGAAGTCCTAACAGACAGAGCAGGCCAGCAAGCAAACACAATCTTGGAGGAGGAAGAGATGCTGAGACGCAAGTCTATTCCCCTGAACGACGATGACCTGTACCTCGAGCTACTACCAGCAGGAAGCACACATATGTGCGTCACCGAGCAAGCAGTTGAGCGAGCGCTATCTTCCCAATTAATCATGAGAGCACCGGGGCCAGATGAGCTGTCGTTTCGCTCCATACGGCTGCTCTGGAAGTGGGACAGAGCAAGGATCGTGAGGCTGAAGATGGTTGCCATTTGCCGGGGAAGACACTCAGGTGTATGGAAGCAGGCTAGCAGAGTGGTGATTCGCAAGCCTGGCAAAGATGACTATATGAAGCTGAAGGCTTACCACTCCATATGCCTGCTGAGCGGAAAAGTAAAGGTGTTCAAAAATGTGTTTGCGGAACTACTGTCGGGAGAGGCGAAACGAAGAGGGCTACTGAGCGACAGACAGTTCGGGAGCAAGATCGGGCCGTTAGCCATCGATGCACCGACCATCACGGTCGACAGAGCTCATGCAGCACAGACAAACGGCCATTGACCAGGTGTGCTTCTCATGGATATTAAGGCAGCCTTCCCAAGTGTGGCAAAAGGAAGGCTAGTCAACTTAATGAAGGTCAGGCAAATGGATGGAGACCTGATACAATGGACGGAGAGCATTCTCTCAGAAAGAACTGTGGAGATGATATTCGAGGGCAACGCCATGGAGAGACACCCAGTGAAAGCGGGGGTTCCGCAGGGCTCACCTGTGAAACCGATTCTCTTTGCGATCTACAGGTCAGGACTGATCGAATGGGTCGAGAGTACGTCCCCGCTGAAGGACTGTCTTTTGTGGAGGATCTCTGCTGGGTGGCCACTGCAAGTGATGTCAATCCGGTCGTCCCGAAACCCGAGAGATGCGCAGCAAATCGCATGGAGTGGGCAGGTAGGGGAGGGCTACGGTTTGATACGGCAGAAACGGAAGCGACACGGTTCACGCGCAGTTGAGGCCACAAGAAACACCCTCGGGCAACAGTAACAGCAATGATAATGGTTGGGATTGGATTTACACGGTTCCACCAAGAGGCGATGCGCTGCCCACATGTCCGGATGGACGAAAAGCTGACGTTCAAGGAGCACCACAACCGATGCATGAGGACAGTGAGGGCAGCAGAAGAGAGACTGCGAACATTGACAAGAACATACTGGCTAGTACCAGAGAGCGTAAGGGCCGTCCAAGTCGCCTGTTTCCAGGTGGTCGCACTGTATGCTAGCGAGCTCTAGTGGCATCCTGAAGAAACAGGCAGCCCAGACGACCTCCAACGTTGTCTCAGTCGACACACCAGATCTGCGCTGGGCGTGTTGCCCATGAGCCTGAGGTTGGCACTAATGAGGCAGTCACGGCTCACACCTGCGCCTGTAATCTTAGACTCAAGTCATCCAAGATTCTCAACAAGACTAGTAAATGCATGCAGCAGCAAACTGAACAAGCTGCACGAAGACTCTGCGTCCGGCATGGCAACACGCCAAATAGACGAGATAGGCTACGAGCACGGCTGGACAACCACAGGCATGAGCTGGCCTCCCCGAGGGGAAGAACCAGTGGGCAGTACCATTATCCTGGATGACAAAAGCACTGCCAAGAGAGCCGCGCAATGGTGGGCAAGAGAGAAGGAAGTCAAAGTCGGGGCGGGAGTCTGGATGTGGTGGCCAGATGGATCATGCTCTGACAACGCCCGAGTGGGAGAAGCAGCAGTGCAAACGTAGTACTGGATGGAGTCCGCACCGCAGCTATCTGGGCACTGGACGTATGGAGGTCTTCGATGTCGAGCTGGGGGCGATTAGACTCATGGTCGTGGAGACAGTCATGCCAAGAGAAAGACTGCAACAGCATGGCGTGAAAACAGTGGCAGTCTGTAGCGACTCACAAACCGCAATTCGATGAAGGGCACACCTACAGCGGGGCCCGGGGGAACAATTAACGAGGTGGATTGATCGTAGAGTGTGATCTCTCCACTCCCACGGCATCGCAACTGAGATTCACTGTGTCCCGGGATACTCTGGGATCCTCTGAGATGATGCAGCAGACCGCCAGGCGAACCTGGCCTTAGTCGCTAGCGGAAGCACCGCAATGGAGCGGCTAGTCACCTTGGCCTCGAATAGGGCTAGACAAATCCCTGCGGGAAGGTCAGTAGCCATGGCGATGTGGGAGGCCGACCAATGCAGTAAGCACTTCAGCTACAGACTGAAGGGCAAGACGGTGACCAAGAGACCTGTCCCGATGACATGGGTGAAGTCGTTTGCTACTAGTGTTAGCAACAGTTTCGGACTTTCACTTCGGGTCCGGGTCCGGGTCCAACCCAAAAAATTGCTAAATTGGCAGACCGGGTTGTCAATAAACCCGAACTGTCAACTCGGGTACGGTTTCATCAAAAATTCCTAACCTGTCTGAATTTGGTGGGTTGTCCCAAGGTCGCCCAGCGGGTTCATCCAGAGATTCAAATAAGGCTCTTGTTTTTGGAGTATGTTAATAGTATCGTATCAAAATCAAGTTTTCAACAACCAAGGATATGTTTTTGCATGCTTTGTAGCTTCCAATATCATTTAATTTGGGATCAGTGTTTTACCATTGATAGATTGTATTTTTGCCTATAAGGGCAGTCAATAATTCCTTTACGAACGCGAAGATCAGCGCGATGCCTTCATTACCACATACGCGTCATCTGAAACTGTTGACGCTCTGTTGACACTCATTTTCAGGATGTGGCAGGGAGCATGTCACTGTTGTCTTCGTCAGTAACGGCTGCCAATATATACTACATGGATGTCTGCAACCAATTGGGACATAAATAACCTAAGATGTAAAGCTAAAAATTGTTTACGCTCCATTGACACTCATTGCCAGAATGGGGCGGTCACCGTGTTGCCGTCTGTTTTGAATATAAAAGCTAGCAATAGATCGGTTATGCATAACAGCGACCAAATCACAGTTTAACTACCGTTCTTATAAAACCAAAAATTGTTGACTGTCCGTTGTCGCTCATTCCCAGAATAGGGCGGTGACCGTGTAACTGTCTCATTTGCGTATAAAAGCTGGCAAGACATCGGTTATGCTTAACAGCGACCAAATTGCTGTGTAAATACACTACTTACAACACCACAAATCTTTGATGTTCCATTGACGCTCATTCTCAGGATGGGGTGGTAACCGTGTTGCTGTCTCTTTTGCCCATAATACCTGGCAATGTAGAGGTTATGCATAACAGCGCCCAAATGACTGTGTAATTATCGTACTTACAAAACCACAACTCGTTGACGTTTCGTTGACGTTCATTCTCAGCATGAGCCGGTTACCATGTCGCTGTCTGATTTGCCTATTGAAGCTAGCAATACATTGGTGAGGCATACCAGCAACCAAATCATGGTGTAATTACTGTACCCAAATCACCGCAAGTCGTTGATGCTCAGTTGACGCTCATTTTGATGAATTGTCCATTCAACATCTGCTGCCACCGATACTAGTTTTCATCATCTTTTGAAATTGTTGGCAGTCTTTCTCATGGATTGAAACTTGGCCCGGTGGCAAAGCCGAGCGCAGTAATGTTCCTGCACTGTTCGCTCACACTCGACTGAAATTCATGTATCCTGTCAAAAGGTTCATTGCGCCTGCTATACATCTGTTTATCAACCGGTATTCACAAGCTACTCCTCACCATTCGCCAATTATATATCTCTAACTGCAACCCTCAGTCAAGATAAATAAAGAAGCTGGTGAAACATTGACGCATTTTGTCCTACATTTTCTTCACTCCCGTATACCTCCTCGTTTCGATTGCATTGATCGTCATTGACAGCTTTTTAGCCATTCTCTTTGACTGCCATGTAGGTCGAATCAATGCAGCAAAATGTGGCGCGGCCATAACAACCCGCTGCTCTGGGCATTCCACAATGTCGATGGTATTACCTTGCTCTATATGAAATTCAACATCCACCGCGCAACCGTCTTCGCTGTCATTTGGATTATCTAAGTCCCCATTCCAGTGAAGACAATCGTCCGTGTCCGACAACCTGTCAGATGCGCGATCTACATCACTTTTGACGGGATGACAGTTGATTCTTCGGATTGCGCGGACGTTTGATACTTGAGTTCGTCCTCCAAGGAGGTCCTTTGCTGACACAGGTGGTGGCAAAGGAGATCTTTCTGACAAATTGAATGCAGCCGCACCATCATGTTGAAAGAGTGACCACGATGCTTTGAGGAATGCTTCGGTGTCCGCAATGTTTCCCACGGCAGACATCTGCTTGTTTCAAGCTCGAGATTGCTTCTGGGTAGCTCGTAGGTTTTGGCTGCCCTGTCACATCTCCAAAATGTCGTGACCCTTGGCCATTCTGTGCAATTTCCTTTCTTTCGCCTCTTGCTTCATTTCTCAGTCATTTTCAGTGTTAGTTGTATCCAATTCTGGGTCAGTGCCTGCCAAAACCCTGTGATTTGCTCAAGCAATCTGCCTTACAACGACTTTTTTGCGAAGGGTCGTGACTGAGGTTTTTGACTGCTTCCAGCCGATAACATCTCGGCCATGGTAAGAACTGGCCTGCGATCTGAAACCATGTGGTATGATAGAGAAGATGCCGCGCGCAACATGGGAATGATCGGCGCACTTTGAGTGCGCTTCCGCATGTTGACACCACCAGTCCCGTATGTCCGGTGACCAAAAAGTACTGCTAATTTCCATTGGGTCGGAGTGGTAATCATTGAGATTTGGAATACTTTGGCCCCAGTTCTTTGGCGCTTCAGGCGGCAAATTCAAATACAGCTTGGCTGCAGTTGATAAGCGTGCTGCACGATCGCTTCGTCCGGGGGTTGTTCTCAGCCACATTGTTCTGCGTTAAGTATTCGTCATCATCACTGGCCAAATCATACGGATGAATGGATGATTGATAGGATTCTACAACCGTTGCAGAGGGGATGAGATTGCTGCTCGGAACACTTTGGTGCTTAATAACTGGGACCTAGTGTTAGCAATGTGTGTGGGTAACACGCCAGCAGTCCGGGATTGGACCGCAAAAACAGGTCGGTTCGGTTCCAGAAATAACCAAAAACCCGACCCGCGGACTCTTGGTAGGCCAAACTCGGACCAATACCTGGCAACCCGCGGGTTTCGCCGGGTTTAGTAAGACCTGTCGGTTCAAATCTCTGGTTCTGCTTTTCGGGTTTCACATTTATGGTCGCATTCAGATTTGCTACTGTTAGTCATAAAATATTGACCTTGGTACATCACGGTTCATTTTCGACGTATTAGCCACCTTGATCTGCCAAACAGGAATAGTCAAGCGCCCAACCACATCCTGAAAATGAGCGTCAACAGAGGGTCAACGATATTTGGTCTTGCATCTTCGGTAATATGAGTGATGCGTGATCACAAATGTCCATAAAGAAGGATATGACAGCCTGTATAGGCAGATATGTACAGGATATTCTAGCCACATCCTCCAGGACAGTAACGACTTATTTCATATACAGAGCTAACACTAAGTATTCTTGAGCCTTTTACAGTATAATAACAGTCAAAACGAGATATATAGACAATAACCACCACATCGCGCAGTGATCAACAATGATGGAAGGCCAACAATCATTGAAACTCTGTTCACGCTCATTTTGAAGATGGGGCAAGAAATGTTTCACCTTCACTTTTGCCTATAAAGGCAGTCAATAATGAATTTATGACAATGTGCAACCTGTCGCCCTGCAGATTACCCATGATACATGACCAACAATCGTTGACACTCTGTTGACACTCATATTCATGATGGGGCATGGAGGGTAGTGGAATCTGTTTTGCCTATAAAGGCAGCCAAAAATTCCTTTACGACTGAATACACCCTATCGGAGGTGTCATTTCACAGGACGCATGCACAAGAATCATTGAAGCTCCGTTGACGCTCATTTTCATGGTGGGGCATGGAGGGTATTGCAATCTGGTTTGCCTATAAAGGCAGCCAAAAAGTACTTTATAACTAAATACACCCTATCGGAGGTGTCAATTCCCAACACGCATGCACAAAAATCGTTGACACTCCGTTGACGCTCATTTTCACGATGGGGCAGGGAGGGTATTGCTATCACTTCTACCTATAAAGGCAGCGAAAAATTCCTGTATGACCGACCACAACCTATCGGAGGTGTGATTTGCCAGGACACATGACCAAAAACTGTTGACGCTCCGTTGACGCTCATTTTCATGATAGGGCAGGGAGGGTATTGCTGTCTGTTCTGCCTATAAAGGCTGCCAAAAATTCCATTGTGACTGACAACAACTTATCAGAGGTGTGATTGCCCAGGACGCATGACCATAAATCGTTAACGCTCTGTTGACGCTCATTTTCATGATGGGGCCAGGAGGGTATTGCTATCTGTTGTGCCTATAAAGGCGGCCAAGAATTCCTTTGTGACTGAATACAACCTATCGGATGTGTGATTTCCCAGGACACATGACCAAAATCGTTGACGCTCCATTGACGCTCATTTTGCCATGGCTGTATCCACAATATGGAATCATTTATTTTGGCACAGTCCATCATTCACATTGTTTTGGCTGCCTTTCTGGCATTTTCATTTACTTTCTTCTCAATCACAAGGTTGTTCTTTAATAATCCCTAGATATATATGATAATAATCTGCAAAATCCCGTGTCTTTCGGTCAATGCTCGTCATCAGTCGCATGATCGCTCAAACCTCTGCTTCGGTCTTCAAAATGAATGTTAGCCGCATTACCACCTAACAGATAGTGTACTAACCATCATCAGTAAGCATGTCTGCATACAGATCGGTATCGTGCTCTGTATCGTCATCATCGTCGAAAAATTCCGCAATGGGAAGGGCTGGATGCGAATATGTATATCCTGCCGGCAAATTGAGGATTTCGGACGGTTGAACTCCGGAAGTGTTACAGGTTGTGTAGGGTGGCGTGCCCGTCGGTTGTGGAGTCGGCTCTGGAGTCCGCACTCTGAGTCGGGTGGCGGGAGGTGCACCGGTTCCTTTGCGTCTCCAGGGTGTCTGCTGATTCTTTGCGCTGCCATTTTGGCATGGAAGGCAGCTCGACGTTTGGTTTTGACGAAGCATTGCCGGGTTTCTTTGTATCGTGGCCTTCAACATGTTATGCCCAGGAAACTCAACACCCCGCATCTCCTCTTCTTGACCCTCGTCGCGTGGTTTCTGAATGAGATATGTTTTTTCCTCAATTGCGGCGCGCGAAAAGCCGTCTTTGGCCATTTTGGCCATATTCAACGCCAGGCGCATGTCGGACTGTTCCAGCTGTACCCGACCTCCTTGCCTTGCCACAGTTGCAGACATCTTGAATACCTACAAGACATTAGTTGATGCTTCTAACAATGTAATTCGGCTGTTACCTCTACCATATACGCGTCTGTAGCCTTCTCTAAGGTGATTAAAGCCTGTTTCGTCCACTGATGGGGACCCTTATCAGGAAATTCATCTGCGATAATCCCAGACCTCACATCATCATGATGTTCAATTTCGCAGACTGGGCGGACATATGCCTTTGTCGACCATGGAGGTTTCCCAATACGGGTAGCGATGAATTCATTAGGTAGCTCTCCACGGCCACCCGCTGTAGGTTATACAGTTAATTAACCACCGTTTGCCATGATAAGGATATACTCAAATCACACTGCATGCCGCTTCATCTTTTTGCTGCTTCCTGTCCTGCGGACAATCTGTAAATATGCATCCTGGGTCATATGTTTGGTGGCTACATTGGCAGCATCGTGGTGAACTAAGTTGTGTCTGCGTTGTTATTGTGTGCCAAGAAGTTCAGTATTTGATCTAGCGCCCGCCAAACTGCTGTGATTTGTTCCGCTCTCACCTGGCGGAGGTGGTTGTGTATCCATAATGTGCTGTTGTGAAATAGTAGAGGAACATGATAACGAGAGGAAGTTGGAAGCCCTAAGGACTACATAGTCAACTTCATGTGAAAATGGAATATACAGCAGCCAACATGATCGTTATGATCAAGATCAATCCTACTGGGTATGGCTGCAAGTTGCATGGGTGTCCCACCGCCCCGCAATTTGCAATCAGTCGGTCTGATGTTGTCTGTTTGATAACAAGGATCAATTGCGGTGTACGACCGCCGAAATCGCCTATTTGCTGGATATTAACAGGATGTAGTTCGCGCGCAAGGACGTCTGCTGATGTTTGTCTCAAATAATTTCCGGCATATTTCATTGAACTGACGCTCACAAACCTGGCATGTTGTACGGTTAGCGTCATTCTTCCTCATTCATTGACAGTCAACAGAGCGATTTTGCTTTGTTCGAGATGAGTAAACGTACTAACCTTGACATAAAAGAGGCAGCTTTCCTCCATATTGTCCATAACTTGCAACATCCAACATCTCGCCCAACAACAAAGTCCATGAAAACTACAAGGGTCAATGCTTCGAAGATGAACTTTTCGCCACATCCGGCTCACAGATACGGCAAATCAAAAAAGTGGTGAACCCAACGACGTCATCTAGCGGATGAATGCAAGAGCGGCTTGGAGGCAGAGAGAATCCGAGCTCTTGGGGAATTGCGCAGCTTGAGATCCAAAAAGGAGCTTGCGGTGGAGAAGCGATGAGAAACGCACATCTTGAGCAATCAAGAGAAAGTGAAATGGATTGAGAATTACGTGGAAAGAGAAACCGCTCTGGGAAGAAAGTGAGTCGAAGATGCAGAGGCCGCAGTTCAACAGGAACAGGAGGATATGACGTATGCTGAAATAGCGGGATTGACGTCCAGAGAGCCCGAAAAGACGTTTGAGGAGATGCATGTCACTATCGGTGACAGTCTGAGTGATCTTGTAAGTTCCGACGATTGGGAGGATGGGGATGAGGGAGATGATGAAGAGACTGAGCAGGGCAGTTGGAGCGAAGATGACGAACCAGGCTGGGTGATTGGCACAATCACTAAGACGGTCCAGCAGCGCATGGAGAGGTTTCGGCAGAAGCAGATGAAGCTCCACGAATTGACTCAACCGAGATGGGAGGATTCAGCCGACTACTTTCGGTGAACGAGATAAGAAGTACGGGACTACCGAAGTGAGGGTTCTGGCTGTCGTCCAGCCGCAAACAAACGATGACGCTACGGCACCTCCACCAGCAACATTTGGAGAGCTGATGGAGAATTCTGACATTGTCCCCGGAATATCACAAAGGCTGCGAGGGACTTCTCAACCAGGAAGTGGTCATATTCGGCTAGGTTTGGTGAAGCCGCGGTCTATATCAAGCATACCTAGTGGTGAGCCAGCTGCAGAGCCCGATTTGTCAATGTTGCTGAAAGCGAAGCCCATTGAACCAGAAAGCTTTTACCCCTGCAGATAACCTCCAGCTAATTATCATATAGAGATCGGATTCCAACGAAGAGATAGTGACGGCTCCTGCGTCTGCGGAAGAATAGAGGTGCAAACTGTACTTTTTGATGTCTGATTGCAGTGAAAAGCAAGGTGTATACAAATTTTGCTACGTGTCAGCTTTGGCTTGATTTCAGTGACCAAATTGTGAGACATGATAATATGTCTGTGCATGTGCAAGGGTCGAACGCACCATGTGAAAGTTCTAAAATCCAAATCGGGCTGTAAGATGGCCATCACGTTCCGTTTTGTTCTGCAAGTGACTGTTAAGTGACAAAGCAACAGCAATATTAGTGATGAAATGTGCTAACAAAATTTAAGTCAGTGATGTCATACATGTCATAGGAAGAGCGGTCAGTGCGCATGACGAATCAATCTGAATGACAGCCGTCATGCCATATTCATCCATGTACGCAACTGCATAACTCTCTGCACAGACCTGGTGCACATGGTTGAGATATTTGAAATTGCTTGTGGTATGTCATGGAAATCGAGGAGAAGGAGCTGGATAAGGAATGGTGAGGCAGTCGGGCTATATTTGCCAAAAACTAGTGAGATGATCTACATGCTGTCAATTGCTGGCCAAAAGCGCGGGAATGTGATAGGGCCACGTCATTTCTCACACAGATAGCGTAGATAGCAGTTGATCAAAAATTGAGAGGTGACAAAACACCTGGATGCAAACAATAATACGTACAAACCCAATAATGGATGTCATAACTGTGTATTTGATTTGTTGCATACCATTATTGAGTGTACAAAGCCTGTTTCGATGTGAGTAATGTGAGCGTCACAGGAGTGTCAACGATTTTTAGCATTGCGTCATGAAATATCCAGTAGGCTGTGCGGTAACAGTAAATCATGATCAAACTATCGGCCACCTTTCTATTGAATAATGGTGACCGCAACATTTCTACTATATCCTAAAAATGAGCATCAACAGAGCGTCAACGACTTTTGGCCTTGCATTGGGGAAAATGGTAGGGGTGTGCGGCAACGTTACCCCATGATCGCACTATCGGCCTCCTTTCTAGGCAAGAACTCTTGCCACAACATCGTTACTATATCCTAAAAATGAATGTCAACGCAGCGTCAACGACTTTTGGCCGTGTATCATGGAAAATCCTAGAGCTATGCGGCGGCATGGAGCCATCATCACATTAGCAGCTGCCTTTCTATTCAATAACGGGTGCGACTACATCACTACTATGTCCAATAATTGAGCGCCAACGGAGCGTCAACGACTTTTGGCCATGCATCCCGGACATTCCGAGGGCAGTGAGGCGACATCAACACATGATCGAACTATCGGCCGTCTTTCAAGGCCAAAACGGTATTGATGACATCGTCACTACCCTCTAAAATCCAGCGTCAACGTAGAGTCAACGATTTGAGGCCTTCAATCTTGGTAAATCCCGAGGCTATGCATCTACAATGATTTATAATCGCACTACCGGCAGCCTGCCTAGGCAAATATGCTTCCCACCTGATCGTAACCATGTTCCAAAATGACCATCAACGGAGCGTCAACGATTGTTGCACTGGCATCTTGGATAATAGAACCGTAATAGAATGCTGATAAACCACAATGAACCAATCGGCAGCCTTTATTGGCAAGAATGCAAGTGATGATATAGCGTCCGCCTCCTACAAATGTGCGCCCACGGTGTGTCAAGGTTCTGAACGCTACACAGCAATGCACTGCAGTATGCTGTTGCTACATGGAGGTTTACGCGGTCAGTCGTTGCAATCTGTCCTTGTATTCAACATCACAAATATGCATCCAACGTCTGACTGATCTGATTATTTTCCTTGTAGCTGTAGAGTCAATATTTAAGAACCCGCAATCTGCTTTACTGTATCGTTATTTTGAGCAGTCTCTCGAGTCGGACTACCCTGCTTTCGAATTTCCACCGCCATGTCGGATACACACTCTTAGAACACCTCATTGATAGAGGTTATGATCTCGTCCAAAAAGGAACCTGTCTTGATTCGTGATTTGAGCGACCTTACTTTGCAAATCATCTTCGATGCCTGGTGGGCTTCAATGAATGTAGGCTCGAAGCGGCTTATTGCTTGGAGGAATGCTCGACTTGCGCCTACATGGCAATTCTATTCGCACTGCGGAATTGAGCAGACCGGCAGCCCAGGCATCATATGGATCGTTTGTCATCATGTTCTTCGCCATCCATCAGAACCTAAGACCAGCTTAATGGGGAATCACTTACTGGCAAAAGCTCACATCGCAAAGTTAAACGAATTAACAGAGTCAGAGGTCACTAAATTGACTAGTTCAATGGTGGATGAAACAGCTTTGGCCATCCTGAAGAGGCAAGAAAGTCGTGGAATCGCAATAGTAAGTTTGTAGAGGAAAATCATATTTGATATCCAGTTGAATCCATATGGACCGAAATGACAGACAAAACATTCCAAAGTGGCAGACTAGGAGGTTGAAACATCCCAATTTCACCATGACACGTGGAATCGCTACCTCATGTTAGGATTTGTCTCGGCACATATTCCATGGAAAGCTATATCAGATCTTGAGCTACAACGGTCATATAAGGCATTACGCAGTAACCTAGTGCTTCCGTGCGCTATGATCCTTAGTAACATTTTCCGGAGGGAATATGCACTGACGGTGGATGCAATTGAGAAGCAATTGCCACTACGAAAGGAAGTTAGTTTAGCCCTGGACGGATGGACATCGACGAACAAACTCGACATGCAGTCAGTCATTGCCCACTATAGGAATGAAACTTGGGTATTGCGTGAAGTTCATCTCGCTTTCGATGAGGTTGATCGCCTGTTCTGTTCCTGTTCCGAAAGCTCATTACAGATGATAGGTCAAGGGCCAACATACTGGAACAATGCTAGCCATACATTTGAAGGACATGCTTGCTCATTTTGAGCTTACCGACATCAGTTTGCTTGGTAGTATCACTGATAATGCTTCTTCAAACAACTCAATGACATGCGAGCTGCAATCGACACTTGAGGCCTCTGGGATCGAGTGGCCTGCATTGAGGAACCATATACGGTGCATGGCGCACATCATATAGCTGGCTTTAGGTGCATTCATGAGCAGTCTGGGTGTAAAAGGCCGCACCAAGTCTTGGGAAGCCCATGAGCGTGATCAGCAATTTTGTGAGAATGAAAGCATAGACATTGGAAAGAGTCAAAGACTTCGAACACAGGGCAATGCTAGAATCAATAAGGTGTCGGCCATGAGACCAGGTTTAGCAAAGATAATTGAGAAAGTACGTATTTCATGATATTTTGAAAGTCCTGAAGCTGACCTTCATAAAGCAGAGAATGCTTGCTGTGTTAATTACGCTAACACTTGGTCGCCGAAACGAGTTCATTGACTGTCAACAAGCCAAAGTCTGCATTGCAGTACTTCCGATTATGGATGGCAGGACACGTTGGAACTCTACTCTGGAGTTGCTCGAGCGCGCCTACTGCTTAAGGGAATTGACCCCCGAGTGGCTTAATAACTCATAATACGCTGAATATCTGCCACTATTCACAACTCAGGATGAATGGACAATTGTGAAGTATGTCATGGAAGTATTGAGGGCATTTCGATATTCGACCCTTTGGATGTCGAAGAGGCATACAGTCACATCGCGTTATGTTATTACAGTGTACAATGACATGATCGATCACATGGATGGGGTGATGCAAGCTTTGGCCAAGAAGAAGATCTCATGGAAAAAAGACTTGTTCTTCGCTGTGGAGTTAGCTCGACAGAAGCTCTCCAAATACTTCGCCGAAGTGACTCCAACGATGAGCATGCTTCTGATTTCCGCACACATCCTTGATTCTTTCAGGAAGTTGCCATCGTTTAGAAAGTAGGAAACGGGAATTGATATTATTGCTAAGGACGAGATATCCTACACAACACAATACCAAGGGACCTTGCTGAACTATGTGGAGAATGAATAGTGCTCCACGCATCGACGTATGCCGGTCAATACACTCCAAATGGTACCGAGCAGCAATCTCGTCCCCTCTGCAATAGCTTCAGGGTCTTATCAATCATCCTTTGATCCATATGATTTGTCCAGCAATTGATGAGGAATACTTAACGCCTAACAATGTGGCTGAGACGACTCCCGGACGAGAGGATCGCGCAGCCCGCTTATCGACCGCCCCCAGACTCTATTTGACTTCGCCTCCTGATGCGCCAAAGCACTGGGGGCAAATCAATCCAAATCTCAATGATTACCACTCCGACCCAATGGAGATTAGCTGTACATTGTGTATACCGGACATAACCGACTGGTGGCGACAAATGGAGGAAACGCACTCAAAGTACGCAGATCTCACCAATGTGTTGCATGACATATTCTCTATCATATCAAATGGTGTCGGAGTGGAGGCCAGTTTTTCCCTTGGCTGAGATGTTATCGACTGGAGGCAGTCAAAACCCACAGGCAAGACTGTTCACGAAAAACTCGTTGTAAGGCAGTTTGCTCGAGCCAATAACGGGATTTGGGCAGCCATTGACCCTGCATTGGATACCATGAACAGTGAAAACGAGTGGGAAATGAACAAAGAGGCGGAGGAAAGGAAATTGCACACAATGGCCAAGGTACACATCTTTTTGGAGATGTGGCAGGGCAGCCAAAACCTATGTGTTACACAGAAGGAATCCCTTGCTTAAAACATGCAGATGACCACTGTAGGATACATTACGGACACGGATGATTTCGTCAAAGCATCCTGGTCAGTCTTCCAACATGATGGTACCATTGCATATAAATTGTCAGAAACATCACCTTTGCCACCAGCATTGTCTGCTAAGGACCTCCCAGGAGGACGAACTCAAATCTTGAATGTCCGCCATAGTCGAAGAATCAACCGTCATCCAGTCACAAGCGACGAGGATAGTGCACCTCAAAGCATTTTGGACACTGAAGATTGGCTAAGCTGGATTGGCGACTTGGATGATCCAAATGACAGCGAAGAAGATTGCGCAGCGGACAATGACTCTGATACAGAGCACAAGAATTCCATCGAGGATCCAGAATGCCCAGAGCAGCAGAATGAGAGTGCCGCGCCAAATGTGCCAGGATTGGTTCGGCCGACACCGAAGTCAAAGAGACAGGCTGAAAAGGTTCTAGTGACAGTCAATGCAGCTGAAACCCGGAGAAATAAAGGAGGAAAGAAAAAGTTGGACAGAATGCGTCAATGGTTCACCTGCTTTATGTAGCTTGACCAAGAGTTTCAGTTAGAGATATAATATGGGCGAATGGTAAGTAGCTTGTGAGTATCTGTTCATAAATAGATGTATAGCAGGCGCAATGAATCTTTTGGCATGATATATCATTTGTAGTCGTGTCAGAGTGAACAGTGCAAGATAATGATGCCGCTTGGCTTTGCCACAGGGTTGAGTCTCAATCAAGCAGTACGCCAACCGGTACAGTCCATTCAGGATGAATACAATTATGGACGGCGGCAGGTGTTGAACAGACAATATGTTAATATGAGTGTTAACGGAGTGTCAACCATTTCTCGTCTTGTAAGTAGGGTAATTCACTATTGACTTGGTCGTTGTTATGCATAACGGTCGTATTGGTAGCTTGTTTTGGCAAAAGAGATAGCAACACGGTCACCGCACCATTGTTAGCATGAGCTACAACAGAGCGTCAACGATTTCTGGTATTGTATGTACGGTATTTCACCAGTGACGTGGTCGTTGTCATGCATAATGGACATATAGGCAGCTTCTATTGGCAAAAGTCATAGCAACCCAGGCACCGCCCCAATCCTGGCCTGACCGTCAATGGAGGGTCAACGATTTGTGGTCTTGTAAGTACGGTAATTCACCAGTGACTTGGTCGTTGTTATGCATAACGGACGTATTGGCCGCTTGTATTGGCAAAAGCGATTGCAACACGGTCACCGCCCCATTCTTAGCATGAGCGTCGACGCAGCGTCAATGATTTTTTGCTTTGCATCTTGAGGAAGTTATGTTCCGACTGGTTGCAGCCATCCATTTATGCGATATTGGCAGCCTTTACTGGCAAAAACAACAGCTAAATGCTGCCTGCAGCATCCTGAAATTGAGGGTCAACGGAGCGTCAACAGTGTTAGGACATGCAGATTCCTTACTCAAGCCATCGTGTGGATTTTCGCGTGCATAACTGTATCATTGACTGCCTTGCTAGGCAAAAAGACTATATATCAAAGGTGAAACACAGATACCAAATTAATCGATATTGCACACTGCTCAACATGCAAAAGCTAATTAATGGTTGCCGAAAACTCGATTTTGATAAGATGCTATTAACACACTGCAATTACAAGAGCCTTATATGAATCAATGGATGGAGTCGCTGTGCGACCGGCTGACAACCCGCCCAATTCAGACTGGTTGGGAGTTTACCATGGAACTGTAACTGAGTGGGCAGTTCGGGTACATTGACGACTCCAAGCGCCAATTTGGCAACAGTTCCGTTTGGACCTGGACCTGGACCCGAAGTGACGGTCAAGAACCGTTGGTCACACTACCAGCACACATTGATGTTTGGCACAGTATTCATTCTGAACATACTTTAGAAAGGCTTCTTGGTATTTGGGAGTATAGAATGTCTCGTCCTCAGGATTGATATCTATACCCTTGTCCCACGTTCTCAACGATCGCAACATCCGAAAAGGATCGGGGATATGTGCAGAAATGAGCAGCATGGCCGTCATTGGAGTCACTTCAGAGTAGAATTTGAAAAATTCTGTCAAGCTAACTTTACAGCGAAGAACAAGTCTTCCATCCATGCTGTCTCTATCTTGGTGAAAGCTCGCATCACGTTGTCCATGTGATCGAACATGTCGTTGTACACTGTGATACTGTGACGCAATGTGACTGTATGCCTCTTTGACATCCGCAGGGTCCAATATCGAAATGTCCTCAATACTTCCATGACATACCTCACAACGGTCCACTCATCTTGAGTTGTGGAAAGTGGCCGGTAATCTGTGTATTTTGGATTTTAGAGCAACTGGCATGTGAATTCCCGTAATCGGTGGGCTCGCTCTGACAACTCCATAGTCGAGTACGACCGTGACTTCACATCCATAATCAGCAGTAGAGCGATGCGACATTTGGCCATTTGACAGTCAATGAACTCGTTTCAACGACCAGGTGTCAGCGTAATCAATACAGGCATCATTCTCTACTATGTGAATGTCAATATCAGGACCAAAATATCATGAAATACACACTTTCTCAATGATCTTGGCTAAACCTGGTTTCATGGCCGACACCTTATTGATTCTTGTGTTGCCCTCTTTTCGAAGTCTTTGACTCTTCCTGATGTCTGTGGTCTCATTCTCTCCAAATTGCTGATCGCGCTCATGGGCTTCCCAAGACTTGGCGCGGCCTTCTACACCTAGACTGCCCATGAATGCACCTAATGCCAGCTGGATGACGTGCGCCATTCATGGTATGTGGTCCCGCAAAGCAGGCCACTGGATTGGAGAGGCCTCATGTGTTGATTGCAACACGAGAGTCATCCCGTAATTTGCGGCAGCATTATCAGTGGTAATACCAAGTAAATTGCCGTCGGTAAGCTCAAAACAATCAAGCACGTCCTTTGAATGTACGCCTAGCCTTGCTCCAGGATGTTGGCCCTTCACCCATCATCCTTATTGAGCTTTGGAAACAGGAAAAGAACAGGCCATCAACCCCATTGAATGCAAGTTGAACTTCATGCAATGCCCAATTTCGATCCATATAGCAAGCAATGAAGGATGTTATGGCCAGATTGTTCGGAGATGTCCATCCATCTAAAGCTAAGCTAACTTGATTACATGACGGCAATTACATCTTAATTGCATCCACGGTCGGTGAATATTCCCTCAGGCAAATGTTGCAAAGAGTCATATCGGACATCAGCATGAGATCATTGCGTCATGCCTTATATGACTGTCATCGCTCTAGATTCAATCTAGCATTCCATGTAATATGAGCAGAAATAAATCCTAACATGAGGTAGCAATTCCATGTGTCATGGTGAAATATGGAAGATTCAAGATCGTCCGCTGCCAGTTGAGGACGTTTTGGCTGTCATTTCGGTCAATATGGATCAACCTGGATGTCCAATGTGATTTGACTCTGGGAACATACTATTGTGATTCCTCGACTTCCTTGCCTCTTCAGTGTGGCCAAAGCTGTTTCATCAAACATCAAACTAGTCAGTTCTGCAATCTCTGACTTGGTTAATTCGTTTAACTTTGCGATGTGAGCATTTGACAGCAAGTGTTTCCCCATTGAGCTGGGCCCATGTTGTGATGGATGGTGAAGAACTTGATGACAAATGATACATATGATGCCAGGGCTGCTGCTCTCCTCAATTGTGCAGTGTAAATAGAATCACCACCAAGGCGCATGTCTAGAAGTACTCCAAGCAATAGGCAACTTTGCGCTTACATTCATTGAGGACCACCCAGCGTCGAAGACAATTTGTAGAGTAATCTCGCTCAAATCACGAAGAGGGACACGTCCACATTTGGAAGAGATCATAACCTCGAACACAGAGGTGTTTAAAGATCGTGAATCAGACAGGGCCATAGGAATTAGCACTCTGTGTAATGCGACTCGAAAGACTGCCGAAGGTAACGATACAGTAAAGCAGACTCTAGTTTCCTAAATATTGACTCTTCAGCTACAAGCAAACAAATCAGAATGGTGAGACATTGCATGCATAGTTGTGAAGTTGTATACAGGGACATATTGAAATGACTGACCTAGTAAGACTCAATTCGGTAACAATGCGATGCAGTTCATTGCTGTGTTGCTTACTGAGCCCGGGCAAAAATTGTTGAAAGTCGGTGGGCGATCAATCGTAGGAGGCGGAAGCGATAACGTCAGTAGCATTTTTGCTGGTAAATGTAGCCAATAAGTTGATTATGGGGTACTGTGTTTCCGTAGCCCTTAGATTGTCCAAGATGCAAGATCGAAAATTGTAGACGCACCGTTGATGCTCAGTTTTAGGATTTGGTATCCATATCGTCACTAACATTTCTGCCCATAAAGGCTGCCGATACATTGATTATGGGTTAATGTCAATGCACAGCGCTTTGAGTTTCCACGATGCAAAACAAGAAATCATTCACGCCCAGTTGTCCCTCATTGTTAGGTGGTGGTGGTGATACAGTCGCTGACATATTTTCCAATACGGGTGGCCAAAACTTCGATTGTAGTTTAATATGGTCGCACAACTGTTTCATTATCCAAGATGTAACAATACACATCATGTAGGATCTGGTGACGCTCATTTAGAAGTTATACTAGCGATGTCGACACTGGCATTTTTGGCCTTAAAGGCGGCCAATCCTTTGATCATGTGTTACAGTGACTATGCCTTCTGTGTGATGAACCGACTCACAGGACCAAAAATTGGTGACTCATCGTTGACCCTCATTTCCATAATGGGTCAACAGGTGTCTCACTATCTTTTCGCCTATCAAAACCGCCAATACACTCACTTTGGAAGAATGTACCTATGCAGCTGCTAGTTTGCCAAAGATATAAGACTAATGATCGTTTACACTCCGTTGACGCTCAACTAAAGGACATACTGACAGTCACTAGGTGTTCAACAATTGTATGTATGAATGCGTATAGCCGTCATTGGCAGCCAATGAATCGTTTCTATGTATAAACATTGGTATCCAAATGCTTCCAAGCTTCAAAATTGTTGATCCACCCCAAGACAGGGCATCTGAGTGATAAATGAGGTTTGCCTATCACATTACCGCACTCTCGATCGGCAATTTACCGTCCATCAATCTGTACACTAGTTTTTAATATATTCAGCCCAACTTCCTCACTTTTCCACATACAGCTCATCCTCTGCTACTTCCATGACCTACCAGAAGCAATTTTCAAAATCTCGACAATGTGCACAAGGTGGGTGCAGCGAGTTATGCAGTTGGATCCATGGTCGTATGCAGCATGATGGCTTTCATTCATTCACCTTCGTATTACGTTTTGACCACGGCATCTACGCCTCGTATGACATCAGTGATTGATAGTTTGTTAGTGAGTTTCGGCTGTAATTTAGTTTTAATTGTCTCACTTAATAGTGACAGGCAGGACGATAGCACATTCATTGGTCGTCAGTCCACGAGGTTGGCAGTCTAGCACATTGGCATGGCCTATCCCACCCTTGCACATCCATAGACTAATTATCATGTCTCACAATTTGGTCACTGAAATCAGGTCAAAGCTGACACGTAGCAAAATAGGTACAGGTATTGCATTTCAAATCGATACATCCTCACAAATGCCAATTTGCTTATTCATTCCTGCAGAGACGCAGGCGCTGTCACCATGTCCTCAGCGGAATTTGATGTCAATATGGTAATTAGCATGGGATGCAATATGCAGGGGTTAAAGCTTACGGGGTTATCATGGTTCGATTGCTGAAGTTGTGATGAATTGGGCAATACGGCGGCCGGGAGTGACGGAATGCGTTCCTGTGTCTGCGGTTCATGCCACCCTACCGGCATATGACTACTCCCAGGACGAGAAGTCACTTGCAACATTTGCAATTTTCCGGGCACTCAATCAACAGTCTCTAGTTGCTCACTGAATGTTGTCGGCACCGATTACGCTGCATCATCCGCTGTTTGAGGTTAAACGACACCCGGAGCCTTCAATTCGGTTGTCCCGTACTTCTCATCCCTCTCACTGAAGTAGTTGGCCGCGTCTCCCTGGCCTGGTTGCGTCGATTCGTCAAGCTTCATTTGCATCTGCGGAAAATGCCCCATGGGATAATGTCCTGGTTTGGGGATTGTGCCCATCACCAACCCTGGTTCGTCACGTTGGCTAAACTTGCCCCCCACAGGATCCTCTTCATCATCATCCTCGGCCACACCATCCTCCTCCTCATCAGAACTTGCAAGATTGCTCAGACTATCTCCGATGGCGTTAAACATCTCCTGAGATGTTGTTTCAGGCTTGCTGGTTGTCAATCCCGCCATTTCAGCATTTCTCGTATCATCCTGCTCCTTTTACATTCCTGTCTCTGCATCTTCAACTCACTTTCTTGCCACAGCGGTCTCTCTTTCAACATAATCCTTCATTCATTTCTCTGTCTCTTCGTTACTTAGGAAGTGCAATTCTGGTCATTTCCCCGCCGCGAGCTTCTGTTCGGATCGCAAGGTACGCAACGCTCCAAGGGCTCGGACCGATTCTGCTTCGAAGCCGCTTTTGCCCTGATTCGCATCATGACGTCGTCATGTGGAAGGCTTTCTGGAATTGCCTCATTGTCCTGCCGGAAGTTGCGAAGGGTTGTTTTTCGGAACATTGACCATTGGATTTTGTGTTGACTTTGTTGATGGACAAGATGATGGATGTTGCAAAATATGGACCACATAGAGGCAAGCTGCGTCTTTTATGTCGAGGCTGGTACTCTCAATCGACTTGAACAAAGCAAAATCTGGGTTTTTACTGTCACAACATTGGAAATAGCAATGCTGACCGTACATCATGACCTGATGTTGAGAGTCTGTATCAGACAAGATCCCAGGGATGTCTTGAGACACACATCAGCAGACGTTCTTTCCGACAGAAAATGTAAAGTTTTCATCACCCCAAGATGAGGTGTAGATGGTCGATCACCATGATTTATCAGTGTACACAAACACCCAACATCGGACCGACTTGGTGCAAATTGAAGGACGGTTGGCAACCCGTGCAACTGGCAGCTATGCCCAACAGGATTCATCTTCTGTAGAATGAGCAAGTTGGCTGTTACGCATGCCATTGTGACTTAAAGCTAACTATATATTCCTCAGGACTTCCCACTTCTTATCGTTATCATTTTGCTCAGGACTTCCCACTTCGTTTCATTATCATCTTCTCTCCACTTCCACCACTGTAAATCATGGCTCCTTGAACTCCTCAGCAGGTTGAGCATGGACCAGAGTCGAGCAGAACGAAGGGCGCTTTTGCCAATACCCCACCCACTGAATCCCAACAACATCGCAGACACCACTTAGCTCACCGCGACACTGCAAATGCAGCCACCAAAAACATGACCCTGGATGCGCGGTTGAACATTGTCGGTCAAAGTGGAAGTAGCAGGAACAAGAAGTGGCACGCAATCGGATATGAGTATAGTCGAATTGAGGTTGATGAACGTCAACTACCGATACAATATGCAGCGGGTATACGTGGAAAGCTGCGTGACCAATCTTTAGCCGCCCCTGTATGGAATCCTCCATGGTCGACCAAGACATTTGTCCACACAGTCTGCGACATTGAACACCATGATGTTGTCAGCTCTGGGATTTGCGCGGATGAATTCAGTGACAAGAATCCCCGAGAGTGGGCCAAACAGGCTTTCACCACATTTGAGGAGGCTTTGGAAGAATATATGGTTGAGGTAATGGCCGAATCTAATATATAGATGCAGCAAATAATTTCCGGGGGGGTTTTCAATATCGCTGCAACTATAGCAAGGCTAGTGTTAGCAACGGGTCTGGGTAACCCGCCGGCGGTCTGGGTTTGGACCGGAAACACAGTTCGTTTTGGTTGCAGAACTTTCCGAAGACCTAACACACAGCTTCTTGGCGGGCCAAACCCGGACCCCTACCCGTCAACCCGCAGGTTTTGCCGCGTTAGGCTGGACCCCCTCAGCTTCAATCTCCAGTTATAGTTTCCGGGTTTCTCTATTTATGGTCGCATGCAGATATCCCACTGCCTTGTGCAAAATATCAACTTCGGTACATCATTGTCTTTGTTTGATTCATTGGCTGCCTTCATACTCAAAACAAGCAGAGCCATGCTCGCAGTTACATCATGAAGTTGAGTGTGAATGATTTTTCGTCTTGCATCATTAGTTAGATTTGAGGTATAGAACAGCCATATTCACAGTTAAGGCAGTCATTAACCCACAATTGGATCAGTGTGCACCTGCCACTGCACAGACACCATTTGGTGAGCTGATGAAGATACACGATAGTGAAAGCAGAGAATAGCAATGCCGCATAGGCCTTCACACAGAGAAGGAAGCCATCTGGGATTGGCATCCGGGGAACCAAAGTCTTACATATGCATATCGGCTCGGAAGCCCGACGAGGTGCTTAATTCGTCACTGACACACAATTTGAATCATGTTAAACCCGTAAGCTTTTACCCCTGCATGTAACCTCCCAAGCTAATTACCTTACAGGAATTGGATTCAGATAAACATATTGTAATGGCTCGTGTGTCATCAGTACACTACTTGCACAATTGGTGATTATCGACTAGTTATCTCCGCGAAATGTACTTGGTGTATCTATCTTGCTACATGTCACCATTTTTTGATTTCAGTGACCAAATTGTGAGACATGATAATTCATCTGGGCATGTGCAAGGGGCACACGTGCCTTACGAAAGTTCTAGACACCAAACCGATCTGATTGACGGTTGATCAACCAGATATTGCCCTGCCTCTTACAGATCAGTGACAACGCGCAATCTAAATTGGAGAAAACATTGACTTAGTAAATTTCACTCAGTGATAGTGTACCAGTCAGAGAAGGGGGGGTCAATGCGCAACGCGAATCTGTATGAATGACCAGCATCATGTTGGATTCATCCATACATCCAACTACGTCACTCTGCGTTCAGACCTGGTGCACATAGTCAGCAATTTGAAAATTGCTTATGGTAGGTCATGAAAATTGAGGTGAAGGAACAGCATAGGGCAAAGTGAGGAAGTTGGTCGATATTAATGAAAAATGAGGGTATGGATCCACATGCGGTAAATTGCCAGCTGAAAGCACTGGAATGTGACAGTGCTACGATATCCATCCCTCAGAGATCATGTGCAGCAGTGGATATGACATCGAGACGCTACAAAGCTTTTGGATACAATTGAGTATTTATACAAATTAAAAATTGGCTGTCAATAATGACTATATATGTATTTGTACAAAAGTATAGACCATAAAACGACTTTTGAAACATATTTATGGCGAGCGTCACTAGAGCGTCAACAATTTTTGTACTTGGAAGCAACTTAATTGTGACGCGATTTGCTTGCTGTTATCCATAATCAATGTATTGCCAGCCTACACAGGCACAACAGACAGCGACACAGTAACAGCCACATTCTGAAAATGAACTTCAATGGATCATCAACGATTTTTGATCTTGTATGTGATTGATTTGGCAAGCGTTTTGCTCGCTGTTGTCCAAAACTTACGTATCGGCCGCCTTGATAGGCCAAAGAGAGAGTGACATGGTGACAGCCCCCGGCGAAAATGAGAGTCAATGGAGTGTCGACGATGTTTGGTGTTGTAAGTAAGTTGTTTGGGATGCGATTAGCTCGCTGTTATCCATGATCAACGTATCAGCTGCCTTTATAGGCCAAAGAGAAAGTGACACGGTAACAGCCCTATGATGACAATAAGCGTCAACGGAGTGTCAACAGTTCCTGGTCATGGAAGCAAGTTGTTTGTGAAGCAATTTGCTCGCTGTTATCCATACTCAAGGTATTGGCAGCCTTTATGGGCAAATGCGACAGTGACATTGTAACAGCCTCATTCTGAAAATGAGCGTCATTGGAGTGTGAACGATTCCGGGTGTTGCACCATGTATAATCCAAGGGCTATACTACGGCTTGTTGTAAGGCCACGTAAGCCTGTGCCCAGCGGTTTGAGGATATGTATGGTAATCAATAAGATACGGTTGCACATGGGCACGAGTGATAACGAGTGTAGAAGTAAGTGGTAAGATTATCGGTAAAGATCTAAGTGTCATGGGAGTGGTCTATATGAGGTTGAAGTTACCCGGCCCTGGACACGTATCGTGCCCGCTGCCGTATGACGCCGTTATATCATTCCCCTCTTGAAGGAAGAACTTCCGGCCTGCCAAAGCAAACCACGGAGCAACAATCATCTGCATACATGCCAGTATGAACATTAAGTCTTGCGACCGATCAGTGCCATTAAGGTCACTTTCCGGCAGATCCAGCGCACAGGGAAACTCCACCTCCGCTTGACTGAGCTCCGGAGGTGGTAAAACCCGTGCCAAATTCCATTTGTACCGAGCCGGCATCGAATGCGATACATGAAAACCGAACGAAAACGCATCCTCCTGACTCTGCCTCCATCGCTCCTCCATCACTGGCGTGGCTTGTTTGGCTGGTCTCGGTGAAAATCATCCACACGTTCTTGGGCGTTGCCTCGGTTTTCCGCAGGCTCCCAGCTGGTGCGTAGATAATTGCAGCCGGCGAAGTGTACAAGATAGTGTAACTTCCGGTAGCGCTGTATGGAGTCAAGCATCCGTTCGATTTCCCCTTCCTCCTCCGCTGAATCTTTGACTACCACAGGGTATGATTCTGGGACTGGCTGGCCGCCGACTGGAGGTGTGTACGAATCGAGCAGTGACACGTGGAAAACGTTGTGGTTCCGCATTGTATTGGGGAGGTCTAATTTTTAAGTGGTCATGCTGATGACCTTATATTCAGTGTACGGTCCAGTGCGTTTGAAATTGCGCTGGTTGGATGGCCGGTTGGTTCGGAAGTGCTGAGTTGAAAGCCACACATTTTCTCTTGACTTAAATGTCACATTCTTTCCTCCGGCGTGCTTCGATTTCTGTCCTTGAGCCTCCTATAAGTTCACCCGAAGAAGTCGGTGAGTCTTTTCCAATCCCTTCACCCATGTATCCGCCTGAATCTGCGATCTGAAAATGGGCTCCTTCGGTGGCTTGCACTGCATCGTTGGATTACAGTGATAGTTCGGCCAGAATGGTGTCATTCTGGTTGAGAAGTGAAAGGAGTTATTGTACTTGAATTCGGCCAGAGGAACGAGCTGGACCTGATTTTCCTGTTCGTGATTGCAAAAAGCCCGAAGGTACTGCTCCGTTGGTTGGGATTGCCAGTATGTCTGAACGTCGGTCTGTGGGTGGAAGGTGGTCGACAGTAGGTGGTTGATGCTCAAGTGAGAGCACACTCGGCCCCGAAATCGACTTGTAAACTCTTTTCTGCGATCAGTGACAATATTGTCTGGGACGCCATGTTTCCAGATAACTTGCTCGAAGAAGATCCGTGCCAGCTCCGGAGAGTCGATATCTTTCTGCCAGGTCAGCTAGATCACTCTCTTAGTCAATCAGACAATGACTACAAGGATCCCAGTATACCCCAATGTTGTCGACTCCAGTAGGTCGGTGACGAAACCCATTGTCACTCTTTCCCATGGTCGAGATGGCGGTTGTAGTGGCATATCGAGTCCATGCCAGGCGTGCCGTGGTGCCTTGATCCGGTGGCATAGCTCACAGCCAGCAACTTATTTTTGCACCGTAGTATTCATTGCCAGCCAGTAGAGGTCTCTAGATACCAGCTCAGCAGTTTTAAGAGCTCCGAAATGACCAGATTCCGGGTTACTGTGGAAGAGAGTTTTCACTTTGCTCTGGGGAGCTTCCGGTACGTATAACCTTCCTTCATCGGTCAGAGCCTCAGCGACCCTTCTCCATTGTTCACCAGTCTCGGAGTCCAAGTTTTCTATTGATGGCGTGTCATTTATCCTTGACTTCATACCTATCACCAAAGAATCTGTCTGCTGAGCTATCGTAATCGCTGGTAGGAGGTCATCGTATGGTTCAACGGTGATGTTGGGTACCAGGGTGGCTAGTAACTGTGCAGTCGGTTTTTCGTAGCCAATGAAGTAATTGCGTCTTCTTGAAGGTCCATCGGCTGGGTTCTTCTTGCCTTCCAAGTGCTCGATAACGAAGTTGTATGATGATAGAATCTCCGCCCATTTAGCCTGCATTCAGGAGAGCAGTTTTGAAGTTTGGAAGTACTCGCGGTTCCTCTTATCGCACTGAATCAAATTCTCGTGATTCACGCCCTCGAGGTAATGCCGCCATTGTGTCATCGTTTCCACAATTGGCAATCGTTCCCGATCGTACGTATCATAGTTCTGTTCGGCAGGAGAGAACTTTCAGGAATTGAAGTTGACCGTTCTGAGAGTTCCGAAACCACCTTACTGATTGAGAATTCCGGCAATTGCGAAGCCGCTTGGATCGGTCTGCAGAATGACCGGCTTCATGGGGTAGAAATGCTTGTGAATCAGTGCTTTGGTGAAGGCTTTCTTGAGCTTCGGAAATGCCATTTCGGCATCTCGCGTCCGTTCCCACTTTGGTGATCTTGTTTTCTTGAGCGAGATCGACATAGAAGACATTACCTTGACATATTGCCGAATAAACCTCCGGTTGAAGTTCGTGAATCCCAAGCGCACTTACACATCTTGAACTCACTTCGGTGTCGGCCAGTCCTCTATTGTGGAGATCTGGTCCGATTCCACCCCCACACCTTCTGAATTCATGAGGAATCCGAGGCAGCCTACTTCCGAGACACTGAAATGGGACTTCCCGGCCTTGCAATACAGCCCAAACTCCCGCAGCCGTTCAAGTACTTTTCGTACATGTTCCTTGTGATCATCCTCGTTGGTCGAGTAGATGAGGATGTCGTCGAGGTAGCACACTGTTAAATTGTCGATATAAGGCTTCAAGAAATCGTCTATGTATGCTTGAAAGGTAGCCGGTGCATTTGTCAAGACAAAAGGCATGACTCGGTATTCGAATTGACCGTATTGGGTAAGAAATGCTGTCTTGTACTCATAGCCTTCTTTGATCCCGATTAGATGATACGCAATGTGGAGGTCCAGCTCGGTGCAAATCTGAGCTCCGGGAACTCGATCTAGCAATTCCGACATTAGTGGACGGAGGTACCGGTACATTACAATGCGTAAGTTGAGTGCTCGGTAGTCGACACAGTGTCTTAGCCCACCATCGTTCTTCTTGGCGAATATGATTGGTGCCGCCTCTGGTGATGATGATTGCTCGAATAAGCCACTTGCCAGGTGTGTTTGGATGAAAGCTTTCAGTGTCCTGAGTTCGACCTCTGAGAGGTTGTAGATCCGCCCGTATGGTGACATATAGCCTGGCTCTAGGTCGATCGCATGGTCCATGGGCCGGTGGGGCGGGAGTGTCTCAGCCTTTGTTTTGCTGAAGACATCCACAAAGTCTTGATATCAGGCTGGAGTACGTCCTCCACCCTCGGTGGGTAGCATCCCCGTCTTTGTTTGCTCTGTTCCATCTTGTTTGCACACTATCAGCCACCGTCTGCAACAACTCGAAATGGGTGGAGATGGGTAGGGGTCCCGGGAGCCCGGATTAGAACGGTTTGCCACAATAGGGCTAAGCCCCGCAGTTCCCGTATTCCATTCGTGACTCGGCGAGCCGGTAGCAGTCATCCAAGCACCATCAATGTGAATCTCTTGAACCGGAACTACAACCGCTGCTCCTGCTCGTACGTCCAGCGTACAAGCGTATTCACCTTGTTCATGAGACCGCTCTCCCGTAACTCCAAACATCCCAGTGCAATCTCCCAGTCGTAGGAAAACGGTCTCGGCGACCTCATCACCAGCTAGTAAGTGGTCGAATGCAGTAGCACCGAGTATTTGTATATCTGGACTCGAAGGAGGTCTATCATCACCGCACTGTTCCGACAGCAATTTTGCATCCGAAATGTTGTCCCCCGAATGCAGAGTACCGATGGGATCTGCCTCCGGAATTGCTCCATCACCGCCTGGGCTGTTTAGAGCTGTCAATTGCCATCGACTCCGGTCGATCTCCGGGTTTCTCGCCCTGAACCAAGGCAATCCTAGACCTAGGTCATACGCCTTCATAGGAACGATCTGCACCTCCGGTTTGTTAACTGGGGCTAGATGTTCAAAGTACTGAACCACAATGCTGGTCCCCTGACTCTCGTGTGCAGACACCATCACATGACTGTTAAGACCCTGGGTGGATGTAGATGCCGGTTCGTCTTTGAGCCCGAGTTGCCGAACCAGTCTAGGGGCCATAAACACTGTGGTGGCGCTGCAGTCTATATGTGCTTGTACGCAATGCATACTGCCAGGTTAATCTCGTACCCGGAGCTCGTGAATAACATGTGACAAATCCGCTTTCTCAGTGCCGCATAGATATTGCCTTGACACTTGGGCTCTTTCCTCCAGGATAACTCTCGATTTTAGGGCAATTCGATGTGGTTGTATCTCATCCAGTGTTGCCATTCATGCTCTTGATCCCAACCGCTGCAATTCCAACTAGTCGTTGTCCAGCCTCTCTCGTCGAGTTAGATACCGAGGGAGGTAACTAAGTTCTTTGACTGGTTAGTATCGAGTGACTTCTGGCGTTTAACTTGCGGTTCTCCCAAGTCTGAGCCCGACGCTTCAGTGGGGTTCCGATCGGGCCACATCGGTCATCCGTACTTTGTACTCTTGTGGGCCTTGTGCACTCTGCTTCCGCATCGAGTACACTGCTGGTTCACTCTCCGCATCTCATAGACTTTCTTCGTTAGCCATGGTGCTGGTGATAGGTTGGCGCGATTGCCTCCTCCGGATCTGTTGGGGTGTCCCGATGTGCCAGCATTGGGCTGAGTTGTTTCGGTCTGTTCGGAAATGGACCGTCGAAAGTTATGTTTCATCGATTCTCCTGGTTGCTTTTGCTGATGCTGTTGTCGATGCTGTGTGTCGGCTTTCGGTGGTGACTGGACATCTGCAGCTCGGTCGAAAAGTTCGTCGATGGTGTTAAACTTCCCACTTTCATTGGTAAATGGTTCAATTTTTGGTAGTAGATTGTAATTCAATCCCGACCAGACCATGCCATATAAAGTTTTGTGGTGTAGCTGCGCATCCCAATCGGCCTCCCGTCAGTCCCTCCGAAGATGGTTTGCGTAAGCCCTGATGCCTGCTTTCTGATCATTGTAACCTTGGGGAAACACTTGGTATGCTCGCGTTGCCGCATTGAGCTCCCGCTCCTTGTCTTAGTACATCTTTCTTAGCTCGGCGGTGAAGAGGGCGAAGTCCCCCAGACATACATTCTCTTGGTTTCGTAGATCTTGATCCCAGGTAACTGGATCGGTCATGCTCATCTTTTGTTCAGACTGATCAGAGTGATTGGCCCAACATCCGAGATAATCCAGGGCATACTGAACTTTGTCGCTATTGCTGTTAGGGAATAGATGGCTGTGTGGCCTGAAATCTGATCGCAGGGAACCAATGAACATCTCTAGTTCCCGAGCTCCTCCGCAGAATCATTTAGGCTGAGAAATTCTAAACAGTTCCCTCATAGTAGTCGATTACGGTCTTGCGGATCCCTGCCAGAGTTCTCGATTGACATCCATCAACTCCCCGTGTTGTTGCATGACGGTATTGCCTAGCATCCTCTGCTGTTCCATCATCTCCCGAACATCCTCCCCGGTAAAGGCCACTCGGATATACCCCCGGTCTTGAAGTTTGTCTGTGTTGTGATTGTCTCCTTCTTCTTCGTCTTCTTCTTCGTTGATTTGAACTATTAAGTGATGCTGATCCTGCTCGGTGATTTCATCGTCCGGGAGTATGGAGACTCAACTGGAAGGAATAGAGGTCATTTGACTAGCTAGTGATGGTGTACTCTCACGCGTTGTAGCCATAAACAATTGAGTTCTAGCGAGTTCCTTTGGAGGCATTGAGGGTAGTTGATGGTTGTGACTTCTTTTAGTACATGTTTTGATTTGTCGAAAGTTGGGGTGAACTCGCGAAATCCCCTGAGCGAAACTTATCAGATCCGTTAAACACCGATAATTATGTAAAGACACGTATGCCTGTGCCCAGCGGTGTAACGCTGTGAATGGTGATGAATAGGATACGGTTGCGAACGAGTGCGAGTGGGAACCAGGGTAGAAATAAGTGGTAAGATTATCGGTACAGATCTAAGTGTCATGGCAGTCGTGTATATAAGGTGGAAGTTACCCGGCCCTGGACATGTAACGTGCCCGCTGCCGTATGATGCTGTTACACTTGTACCCATAATCGAAGTATTGGCTGCCTTTATAGGCACCATGGTTAATGTGGTTTTCGCTACAACAAAAATGAGGGTCAACACAGCGTCAACACAGCATTAACACAGCATCAACTATTTTGGGTGTTGAATGTTGTGTAATCCAAGGGCTGTGCTACGGCATCTGTGCATAATCGAAGTGTTGGGCCCCTTTATACGCAACACCGTTAATGTCTATGTCACTTCATCTGAAAATTAGTATCACCAGAGCGTCAACAGAGTGTCAACAGAGCGTCAACAATCTCGGGTGTTGCATCACGTATAATCCAAGGGCTATGCTACATCATTTTCGCATAATCAACGTCTCGGCAGCCTTTATGCTCAGAAGAGCCAGTGACAAGGTCACAGCCCCATTGTGAGAACGAACGTCAACACAGCGTCAACGAGCTCCAGTGTTGTATCTTGTATAATCCAAGGGCTATGCTACGGCTTTTACCCATAATCAAGGTTTTGGCAGCCTTTATAGGCAATTATGTTAATTTCGATGTCGCATCACCTGCAAATGAGCGTCCACAGAGCGTCAACAGAGCGTCAACAGAGCGTCAACAGAGCGTCAACATAGCGTCGACGGAGCATCAACAGAGTGTCAACAGAGAGTCAACACTCTTGGGTGTTGCATCTTGTATAATCCAAGGACTATGCTATGGCAATTACCGATAATCAACGTATCGGCTGCTTTTATGCGCAAAAGAGAAACCGCCATGGTCACAGCTTCATTGTAAAAATCAGCGTCTTCCGAGCGTCAACGATTTCGGGTGTTGCATCTTGTATAATTGCAGAGCTATGCTGTGGCTTTTACCCATAATCGAAGTTTTTGCCGCCTTTGTAGGCAATACCGTTTATGTTGATGTCGCTACACCTGAAAATCAGCATCAACAGTGCGTCAACACTCCGTCAACAAAGTGTCAACAGAGCTTCAACACAGTGTCAACAGAGCGTCAACAATCTCGGGTGTTGAATCTTGTATAATCCAAGGGCTATGCTATGGCATTTACCCATAATTGACGTATCAGCAGCCTTTATGTGCAAAAGCGACAGCAACATGGTCAGAGCCCAATTCTGAAAATGAGCATCAACAGAGCGTCAACAGAGCGTCCGCGGAGCATCAACAGAGTGTCAACAGAGTGTCAACAATCCTGGGTGGTGCAACGATTTTAATCCAAGGGCAATGCTGCAGCATTTAGCCATAATCAATGTTTTGGCAGCCTGTATGCTCAAAAGAGACAGCCACATGGTCTCAGCCCCATTCTGAAAATGATCGTCAACAGAGCGTCAAGGAATTTGGGTGTTGCATCAAGTATAATCCAAGGGATGTGCTACGGAATTTGCCCAAAATCGAAGTATTGGCCGCCTTTATAGGGAACATCGTTGATGTCACTTCACCTCAAAATGAGTGTCAACAGAGCATCAACACAGCGTCAACAGAGCGTCAACAGAGCGTCCACAGAGCATCAACAGAGTGCCAACAGAGTGTCAACAATCTTGGGTGTTGCATCTAGTTGATCCAAGGGCTATGCTATGGCATTTACCCATAATCGACGATTTGGCTACCTTTATGCTCAAAAGCCACAGCAACATGGTCACATCCCCACTTTGAAAATGAGCTTCAACAGAGCGTCAAAAAATTCGGGTGTTGCATATTGTATAATCCGAGGGCAGTGCTATGGCATTTACCCATAATTGAAGTATTGGCTGCCTTTATAGGTAATATTGTGAATGTCAATGCTGCTGCACCTGCAAATGAGCATCAACAGAGCGTCAACACAGCATCAACGCAGTGTCAACAGAGTGTCAACAGACTGTCAACGATTCTGGGTATCGCATCTTGTGTAATCCAATGGCTGTGCTATGGCATTCATCCATGATCGAAGTATTGGCCGCCTTGTTGGGAAATATGGTTCGAGTAGATATCGCTACACCTAACAATGAGCGTCAACAGACCCCCAGCAGAGCATTGACAATCTTGGGTATTGCATCATGTGTGATCCAAGGGTTGTGCTACGGTGTTTACCGATAATCGAAGTTTGGCCACCCTGATTTGCAATACGGTTATTGGCAATTTTGCTACCATCTTGAACTGATTGTCAACGGAACGTCAATGCTTTTTGGTAATGTAAGTCTGGTAATTGGAATGGGATATGCTTGCTGTTATGCGTAACCAACATATTGGCAGCCTTTATCAGCAAAAGAGCAAGTGACACGGTCAGTTCCCCATTTTGAAAATAAGCGTCACTGGAGTCTCAATAATTTTTGGTCTAATAAATAAGGTAATTGGTAAGTGATTTGCTCACTGTTATCCGTAACAAAGGTATAGGCAGCCATTGCTGACAATGGGGAAAGTGACACGGTAACAGCCCCATTCTGAAAATGACTGTCAACCCAGCATCAACTGAGGGCCATCGATTTCTGTTGAAGCATATTGGGTAATGAAGGCGTCGCATGGATATTTGAGCTTTTAATTGCACTATTGACCTCCTCCAAGGTCAAAAATATAAAATGTTGAATGAAAAACAGGAATTTTAATATTGTCGATATCGCAACCTGCAAAACATGCACAATGTGATTCCTGGATGTCAAATAATCGATTTTGATTAAGAACTATTACCAAACAGCAAAGGCAAGAACATTATATGTATTTACAGATGGACAAGCTGGACAACCCGCTGAGTACCCGACCAATCCTGACGGGTAGGGAGTGTACTATTGATCTTTACTGGAATGCACGGTTCAGGTATATTGACAACCTGGACCGCCAATTTGGGGCCGGTTCAGTTCTGAACCGGACCCGAACCCAAAGAGATGATCCAGAACGTTTGCTAACACCAGGTAAGGAAAGGAGGTCGGGTACAGCTAGAACAGTCCGACATGCGCGTGGCTTTGATAATTGCCAGAATGGCCAAAAGGGGGTTTTCGCACGCCGCAATTCAAGAGACGCAATTCCTAATCAAGAAACCTCGTGCCAAAGCCCAAGAAGAGAAGAAGGGGGAGTTGAGTTTCCTTGGCATGAAAATGTGAAGGCTGCGATGGAAAGACACCAGGCTATGCTTTGGGTGAATCAGACCGATGGCGGCCTCCCTTGCCAGAATCGCACAGCATGGAATCCCCAGACACGCTGGAGATGCAAAGGCATGGGTGCACGTGCCCCAGAGCGACTCAGTCAGCCGACACCACAACTGACGCCACAGGTACCCGACACCCCACTTGATCCACCCGGCAACGTTGAGGCAGCTCAGCTGTCCGAAAACGAAGGTATGCCACCCAGATATGTGTATCTACATACTGCTCTTCCCAGTGCTCAATGTTTCACTCATGATGCAGATGCCAAGGATTGCAAGCCTGATAAAGAATGTGATCCAGCTTTGCTGACTGATGAAGAAACATCCACTGGTTAGAACACTATCTGCAGCGTGGTAATGCAGCTGACATCCATTTTACAGACGACAGCAGCCAATTGAGCGAACCTGACAGTGATGATGAGCACTGATCAAATAAAACGAGATTATTGAGTTTAATTTTATCTACAATTAGCGGACACTTTAAAGTATATTTTAAAGGATATATTCATATGTATTATTAAAGAACAATCTTTTGATGAAGTAGAAAGTATATGAGGACAGTATAAAGGCGGCCAAAACACCGTTAATGATATATTACACCAAAATACATCGTAACATATTGTGGATACGCTCATTGCAGAATGAGCATCAACAGAGTGTCAACGATTCCGGGTCTTGCATCATTGGTAATCTGCTTGGCGATTGGCTGAGACCATTCCTAAATAGGGTATTGGCTGGCTTCATCGGCAAAAGAGTAAGCCTCATGCTCCCTGTCCCATTCTGAAATTGAGCGTCAACAGAGAGTCAAGGATGTTTGGTCTTGTAAGTCGGGTAAGTCAAAAGCGATATGGTCTATCCTATCCATAATCAAAGTATTGGCCGCTTTTGGAGGGAAAACAGATAGCGACACACTCAGTGCCCCTTCATGAAAATGAGCATCAACCGTGTGTCAACTATTTTTGGTCATGTATGTCGGGTAAGTGAGAAGTGATATGGTCGTTTCTATCGATAATCGAAGTATAGGCCGCCTTTGGAGGGAAAACAGATAGGGAACAGCTCCATGCCCCTTTATGAAAATGGGCGTCAACGCAGTGTCAACAATTTATGGCCTCTCATCATTGGTAATCAAGCGCGATGCATTTGTCATTGTGTATATATGATGTTCTGACAGTTTTTCTAGGCTAAAACGGTCATGAACTCTTCATTGCATCATTGTACATGAAATTAGTTTCTACTGTCCGGGAGGCTGTCGCAGGAATGTCGCTTGCTTATCTGCCTAGAGAGGCTGCCAATTCCTTCTTAATAGAGGTTTGCAATCATGCGCCACTTATATTACCCAAGATGCGAGACCTCAAATCGTTGATGCTCATTTGATGCTCATTCTCACGATGGGGCAGGGAGTGTGTCGCTTCTCCTTTCTCCTATAAAGGAGTGGCCTATCAGTCGCAGCATCAGTCGCAGGTCTCGTTCAAATTGCGTCAATGGTCGTTGTTTTTATTTCTGGCATGGCGGATGCGTCCACCACCGCACGAAGCGTGCTCGACGAGGCTCAGGCGCTCCAAGCGATCTTCCATCACCTGCAGGACTTCATATTTGATTTTTCAGAGGAAAGCGATGATCAAAGGTCGATGATATCCGTTAATCACTTGATCGCTATCCTAACTAGCTGCGTGTGCACCTTCACCGATCTCGAAAAGATTTTAGACAGGCTAAACGCCAATGATAATTCTGGCTCAGTAGTTAGTACGTGGGCTAGGATAAAGTGGGCGTACAAGGACAAGGATCTTAATCGGATTCTTGGCGACCTGCAGAAGCATAAATCTTCACTGAACTTACTGCTGACGATTATTACATGGTATGTGATTCCATCATTTCAAAAACTCCGGGCTGATGTATGGTGCCAGCAAATCAACTGAATGTGCTCAGCATTATATGAGACAGTTGGTACAATTCGTAGAGTCGGCCGTAGCTTCAAATCCATTCGTCGCCGTGCACGTGTCAGCACTCGATTTTCAGCTAGATGATGGAATTAATACGTCCGATGACGGATCTGATACATCCTCAGTTCAGTCCGTATCACAATTGTAACAACCATCGCAAACTTCGACAGTTTGCATCGATCATCACCTCTTCCGTTTGAGCGAGATCTCGTCAACACCCGTGTCTATCGAAATGCGATCAAAAATCCGATAGAAGATTCTTCGGAAAGCATTCGTCACTTTCGTGTCTGAGTGGTCCCAGTTCACCGGGCAGAGTCTTTCTCAGATATCAAACATCTCTGACATTTGCCTACCCTTATATTCCGACGACCTGCGCAACAATTACTTTTTCAACCACCGAATGGTAAAATCCAATGACAGATCGACGATGCTACATGACGCGGCTGCAAGAGGGTACACGAAAACAGTCTCGCTTCTTGTCAATACCTTGGGTGCTGATCCAGCGGCAAGGGACAACTGTGGTGTTGAGACTAAAAGAGAAAGGATGAAGAAGCTCAATTGTCTGTCGATCCAAAGAGAAGGAAAACTATGAACTTATATACGAAAGAGAGAGAAGGAATAAACCCAATGCCGACTGCCAAAGCCGGAGCCCAATGCCGAGTACCAGTGCCGAGGGTTGAAATAGTGATGCTAGAGAAGCTTAATTGTATTCTATCTAAGAGGGCCACAAGGCCAGTATATATATGAACGTACCACTACAGCTGAATGCCATCAGCTCGTACCAGAGTCAACAGTCATCTCCGGCCATACGAGACATCTCCGTCTCCGGCCATACAAGACATCTCCGTCTCCGACTGTACAAGACATCTCCGCCTCCGACTGTACAAGACATCTCCGCCTCCGGCCATACAAGACATCTCCGTCTCCGGCTGAGACCTGTATATGCAATACTCCCCCCTCTTGTTATACACCGTAGAGCAAGAAACAAAACAAGATGAAAAGAATGAAACAAAGTGATTCTCATAACAGCCTCCTTAAAACCCTGCAAGAGTAAGCAGGGAAAGAGTACTGCCGTAGCCTGAGGATGGCCATCCATTAAGAAACAAAGAAGTCCGTGTGCCCAAAAGAAAAGTAAAACAACCTTTAATCCAACCTTGAATCCAACTTTAAATCGACCTCTATTACCATAGCCCCATCGCCTGTGTGAATTTCTCGTGCGTATCCTTCGTCAAGGCCTTGGTTAGTATGTCTGTCACATTCTGGTTCGTAAGCACGTAGGAGTAGTCAACTATCACGCAGGCATGGAGGTCTCGACTATTGTAATAACAAACATCAATATGCTTCGTGGGAGCTTTTATTATTCCAGTTGTGATGTGACTCAGTGCGCCCTGATTGTCGCAATTGATCGGGAGTGGTGATGTGTCTTTGCCCTGTATATCTCGGAGGAGCTGAAGCAGCCATTTCGCTTCAAGTGAGCCCTCGGAGCAGGCGATGTATTCGGCTTTGAGAGTTGACATAGCGATGAGAACTTATTTCCGCGAGTGCCATGAGACAGCTCCATTGCTGCGAAGGAATACATGACCTCCTTGAGATTTGCTGTCGGCACTATCATTGGCCCAATCGGAGTCCGTGTAGCCAGTGAGTTGATCGTTGCTGTTAGTGCTGCTGCTGCTGCTAAAGTGCAGCCGAAAGTTTGTTGTGGATTGGAGATACTGGAGGAGTCTGGTGGCGGCAGTGAGATGGCTGGTGAAAGGGCGGGAATTGTATCGGCAAAGTGCGGCGACTGCCAATGAGATATTGGGCCGAGTTGCAAGTGCTGCGTACATCAATGAACCGCCGATTGCCTGGTAGCCTTTGATATCTGTCAGTTCTTTCTCCCCCCGATCCTCGGCCAGATCTAGCTTTACACTAGGATCCATTGGAGTAGATGCACCGTGAGCATTCTGCATATTGAATCGTTTGAGAATCGTGGTGATGAAGGTCTTTTGGCCATGACTGATTGCGGTGCCGGTGCCAGTGCCGGTACTGTTTTCCTCGCGGTGGATTTTGATGCCAATGAATTGGCGTGTGGGGCCGAGATTGGTGATCTTCGATTTTTGCGAGAGCATTGCCTAGACTTCGATCGTAGCTTTGTTAGCGTCTTCTGGGTACAACATCGAGATGTCATCGACTAAGAAAAGCATCAGAATACCATCGCTGCCGAGATAGAGGTTGGGGTCGGCCAGGGACTGTATGAACTCGAGAGAGAGCAAGAAGGTGTTAATACCTTTGTGCGAAAGTTGTGGTGCTTGTTTGAGACCGTAAAGTGCTTTCTTTAGTCAAACAATGATCGTGGGTGTGTTGAGACCTTCTGGCCAGCCTTCAGGCAGGGTCATATTGAAATCATCGTCATCAACCTTGGGATTGAGAAAGGCAGAGACCACATCCAAATGATCGATGTTCCAGCCATATTTTCCAACCCGGGAGATGAGATACCGAAAGGTGGTAAGTATTCCGACAGGGGCATATGTTACTCTGAAGTCCGTTTGTTTGTAGCCTTTGATTACTAGGCGTGCTTTGTATCGTATGGTGTTGTCTGCATTGTGCTTCGTCTTGTAGACCCATTTGGAGTCAATTGGCTTGAGTCGCAATTGCCTTGCCTCCCGTGAGTTGGTAGTTGTGAATGTGTTATTGAGCAGGATCGATGTGCATTCTTCTTCCATTGCTCATTTCCACTCGTCTCGTTGTGGGCTGTCCATGGGTTCCGCGTATGTGAATGGATCGCTGTTGATGGATGTCGATGCGAGAGCCTTTGCCATGATGATTAGTGCATTTGCGGAGATCTTGACCTGACTTCTTGTGACACGATTCGTGAGTGGTGGCTGTGGTTGGCATCACTGCGTGGTCATGGCCGTCTTTCGGCGGGCTTTGTCATTTTCGCGGCAGAGATGTTGATTGTGGACGACGGATTCTCTGGACACCGATGGTGCATCCTGCTCCTCAGGACGACGTGATTTCGCAGCTGTACTTGCAGGGGGACTTCGACGATTGTCAGCGTCGGGCAGAATGTGGTCTGTATCATCGTCAGTACAGTCATGATCATCACTTCCGTGTACTTTACCTGTTCGACTGATTCCTGCGTAGTCATGGAGAAGTCCATCTCCACCCGTTTCAATTTCCTCGACATAGTCTGTCCCTTCTGGTAGTTCAAAGATGTCTGTTGGGTCTCCGTGTAGACAGGGTGCGTGGGCATTCCTCTCCTCGTCGAAAATGACATCCGACTGTGATCTTACTACTCGGAATGCTGGGTCTCATATCGTCCAAAGTGTAGTTGAATCGTGTAGGTCACCGACCATCATGCATGGCTAGGATCGTGGGCTGAATTTTCCATGGCGTTGCGGCTCATGCAGAAGTCGACTGGCGTAGCAGCCAAATCGCCGATGGTGGAGGAGAGCAGCTTTGTAGGAGGTTTCATTGACATCATTGTCGTGAGTGGGCGTGCCAAATGCTTGCAGCATCTCATATGGAGTTGAATATGGTGGTTGATAGCCGTAGCGGTGGTCTCTTTTTGTTAGGCCGTCGTTTGGGGCTCGCTGGTGGATGTAGAATGCGGTATTGACTGCGTCTCCACAAAAGTCAAGCGGCGCCTGGGAGTCAATCATCGTGGATCGTGCTTGCTCGGTGATGGTCTGGATCATGCGTTCGGAAACGCCATTCTTATGGTGAGCGTAGGGAGGACATGGTTCGTATGTTGTGCCACAAGCCGCGAGCACCTGTCAGAAGGTCTTATTGTCATATTCTCTGCGGCCATTGTCGCACCGAAATCGTTTCACTTCCTATCCCATGGAGTCAACTCAGGCCTGAAATGATTGGTAGGCTGAGGTGCATGTCTTTGACTTCATATCTGGTAGGACCCAAACAGAGGTGTATCATGTGTAGTCATCGATGAATAGGATATAGTAGCGATTGCCAGCGGAGGTGGGCGTGGAGAATGGTCCGCACACGTCCGAATGTATGAGTTCAACTGGCTTTGTAGTGCGCGTGGTGTTGACTTTGATGATCTTCTGCTTGAACTTGGCCTGGATGCATGCGGTGCACATTGAGTCGTCTTTGGTATATCCATCAATTAGAGATCGTAGGGTAGTAGGATGAATGTGGGCTAGACGGTGTTGCCACCATCGTGATTCTGAGATTGTGAGAGGCTTCCGAGTGGGCTTTGAAGATTCGGTGGCAGATGGTCGTTCGGTGCTGGCTGCACTTGGTGAGGCAGTCTGGAGTGGGCTTGTAGTAGGCTCGGTGGAGTGCGCGATTGATGGTATGGTGCTGTGTGCGCTTGAAGATGGTACGGTGATATGTGTGCCCGATGATGGTACGGTGAGATGTGCACTCGATGATGCTCTTCTTCTCTTCTTCTTTCACATTCTTGACGTGTACTTCGTAGGCATGCTTGGTACTGTCAAAGTGAGTGCAGTTGCGGGAGATTCTATGTAGAGATCATTGACTCGATTGCCTGTGATTCGTGTTAGCAACGGGTCCGGGGAACCCGCCAGCGGTCTGGGTTTGGACCGCAAAAAAGTGTTGATTCGGTTCCAGACCCGGCCAACATCCCGACCTGCTGACTTATGGCGGGCCTAACCCGGACCCGTACCCATCAACCCGTGGGTTTCGCCAGGTTTGACCTGACCCGTTGGTTCCAATCTCCGGGTCTGCGTTTCGGGTTTCACATGTATGGTCGCATCCAGATACGCCTCTGTGAATCGGAAGATATTCACATTGGTACTGCACGCTTCATTTTCAATGTATTAGCCGCCTTCATGTGGAAAAGCAGCATACTGACGCGCCCAACCACATCCTGAACATGAGCGTCAACAGATCGTCAACGATATCTGGTCTTGCATCTTCGGTAATATGAGTGGAGCTTGATCACAAGCATCCATACAGAAAGATATGGCAGCCTTTGTAGGCAGATATGTATAGTATATTCTAGCCACATCGTCCGGGACAGCAACAGCTTATTTCAATCACAGAGCTACCACATGATATTCTTGAGCCTTTTGGCGTATAGTAAGAGTCAAAAGAATGTATATAGATAATAACCGCCTCACCGCGCTGTGATTAACCATGATGGAAGGTCAACAATCGTTGACACTGTGTTGACGCGCATTTTGAAGATGGGGCGGGAAGTGTTTCACATTCATTTTTGTCTATAAAGGCAGCCAATAATCAGTTTATGACAATGTGCAACCTGTCGCCACGCAGATTACCCACCATACCTGACCTACGATTGTTGATGCTCTGTTGATGCTCATTTTCAAGATGGGGCAGGGAGGGTATTGCACTCTGTTTTGCCTATAAAGGCAGCCAAAAATTAGTTTATGACTTAGTACAACCTATCAGAGTTGTGATTTCCCAAGATGCATGACCAAAAATCGTTGATGCTCCGTTGATGCTCATTGTCATGATGGGGCAGGGAGGGTATTACTATCTGCTTCGCTTATAAAGGCCAGCAAAAATACCTTTATGACTAAGTACAACCTATCGGAGGTGTGATTTCCCAGGACACAGGACCCAAAATTGTTGACGCTCCGGTGATGCTCATTTTCATGATGGGGCAGGGAGCGTATTGCAATCTGTTTTGCCTATAAATGCAGCCAAAAATTACTTTATGTCTTACTACAACCTATCGGAGGTGCGATTTACCAAGATGCATGACCAAGAATCGTTGACGCTCCGTTGACACTCATTTTCATGATGGGGCAGGGAGGGTATTGAAATCTGTTTTGCCTATAAAGCCCGGCTAAAATACCTTTATGACTGAGTACGACCTATCAGAGGTGTGATTCCCCAGGACGCATGACCAAAAATCATTGATGCTCCGTTGACGCTCATTTTGCCATGGCTGTATCCACATTATGCAATCAATTAATTTGGCGCAGTTCATCATTCACATTGTTTGGGCTGCCGTTCTGGTGTTCTCATTTACTTTTTTCTTGATCACTACGTTGTGCTTTAATAATACATAGATATATATGATAATAATCTCCAAAATCCCATGTCTTTTGGTGACTGCTCGTCATGAGTTGCAGGATCGCTCAATTCGCTGCTTTTGTCTTCAAAATGAATGTTAGCCGCATTACCATGCAACAGATAGTGTACTAACCATCATCAGTCAGCAAATCTGGATCAGAATCGGTGTTGTGCTCGGTATCCTCATTATCTTCGAAAAAATCCGCCCGCGGAAAAGCTGTTTGCGAATACGTCTATCTGGCCGCCAAATTGACGACTTCAGAAGGTTCAGCTCCGGATGTGCTACCGGATGAGGCGCGTGGGGTGGGTAGCGTGCCGGGCAGATGTGGAGTCGGCTCGGGAGTCCGCACTCTGCATCGGGGGGGCTGGAGGTGCGCCTGTTCATTTTCGTTCCCAGCATGTCTGCTGATTGTTTGCGGTGCCATTTTGGCATGGAAGTCAGCCGGACGTTTGGTTTTGACGAAACGTTGCCGGGTGTCTTTGTAACACGGCCTTCACGTTGTTATGTCAAGGACACTCAACACCCCGCTTCTTCTCTTCTCGGACCTCGACGTGTGGTTTCTTAATAAGCTGTTTAATTTGCTCTACTGTGGTACCCGAGAGGCCTTCGTTGGCAATTGTGGACATATTGAATGCCAGGCGCATGTCGGACTGTTCCAGCTGTACCCGAACTCCTTGCCTTGCCATAGTTGCAGACATGTTGACAACCTACAAGCCATTAGTTGCTGCTTCTAACAAGGAAATTTGGGTGTTACCTCTATCATATACGCTTCCGTAGCCTCCTCTAAGGTGATCGACACCTGTTTTGTCCACTCCCTGGGATGCTTATAAGGAAATTGATCTGCGAAAATCCCAGAGCTGACAACATCATGATATTGGATTTCCGGGACTGTGCCGACAAATGCCTTTGTCGACCATAGAGGTTTCCCATTATGGGCAGTAATAAATTCATTTCGTAGCTCTCTATGGACAACCGCTGTATGTGATACAGTTAATTCACCGCCAATTGCCTCGATATGGATACACTCACATCCAACCACATGCTGCTTCTTATTTTTTCTCCTTCCAGTCTTGCGGACGATTATTAAATGTGCATCATGGGTCATATGTTTGGTGGCTGCATTCGCAGCGTCGTGGTGAACTAACATGTGTCTGCGCTATTGTTGTGTGCCAAGAATATCCGTATTTGATGTAGCACCAGCCAATCTGGCAGTAGTCGATCCGGTCTCACCTGGCGGAGGTGGTTGTATATCCATGATGTGCTTGTGTGGAATAGGCGAGGAAGATGATAACGAGAGGAAGTGGGAAGCCCTGAGCACTATATAGTCAGGTTGAGGTCAGAATGGAGTAAGTAGCAGCCAACATGATTGTTATGCTCAAGATGAATCGTACTGAGTATGGCTGCAAGTTGCAGGGGTTTCCCACCACCCCGCAATTTGCAAAGAGTCGGTCTGATGATGTTTGTTTGTTAACAGGGATGAATAACAGTGTAAGACCCCCGGAAACGCTCAATTACCAGATATAAAGAGGATGCAGTTCGAATGGAAGAACGTCTGCTGATGTTTGTCTCAAAAAATCCCCCGGATATTACATGAAAATGACACTAACAATCATGTCATTTCGTACGGTTACTGTCTCTATTCCGGATTTCTTGACACTCAAGAGGGAGATTTTGCTTTGTTCAAGATCAGTAAACATACCAACCTTGACATCAAAGACACAGCTTGCCTCCATATTGTCCAAAACTTGCAACATCCAACATCTTGCCCAACAACAAGGTCCACGCAAACTACAATGGTCAATGCTCTGAAAAGGAACATTTCGCCACTTCTGCCTGGCAGATACAGCAAATGGACAAAGCGGACAACCCAACGACGTCATCATCCGAATGAAGGCAAGAGTGGGCTGGAGGCAGAGAGAGTCCGAGCCCATGGGGCATTGCGCAGCTTGAGATCCAAAAGGAAGCTTGCGGCGGAAACCCGACTTGAAACGCAATTCTTAAGCAATGAAGAGAATGAGAAATGGATTAAGGATGATGTTGAGAGAGAAACCGCTGGGGCAAGAAAGCGAGTTGAAGACGCAGAGTCAGCGCTTCAACATGAGCAGGAAATATGACGCAGGCTGGAATGGCAGGATTGACGTCTAGTCAGCCCGAAAAGCCATTTGAGGAGATGGTGGTTGCTATCGGAGACAGTCTGAGTGATCTTGCTAGTTCCGACGATGGGGAGGATGGGGAAGACGAGGATGATGAAGAGACTGAGCAGGGCAAGCTGAGCGATGATGACGAACCCAGCTGGGTGATGGGCACAATCACCAAAACGGTCCAGCAGCGCATGCAGAGCATTCGGCAGAAGCAGATGAACCTCGACGAACTGACTCAACCCGGATGGGAGGATGCACCTGACTACTTCCATGAACGAGATAAGAAGTATGGCAAATACAAATTGAGCATTGCGGCGGTCGTTCAGAAGCAAATGAATGATGAATCTCCGGCACCTCCACCGACAATATATGGACACCTGATTGAGAGTCTTGACATCGTCCCCGGAATATCGCATAGGCCTCCAGGGACTTCTCGACCAGGATGTAGTCATATCAGGCTAGGTTCGGTGAAGCCGCAGTCAAAATCAAGCATACTGAGTGGTGACCCAGCTGCGGAGCCTGATTCGTCCACGTTACTGACTACGAAGCCAGATGCACCAGTAAGCTTTTACCCCTGGATATAGTCCCACGCTAATTACCAAATAGGTATCGGATTCCGACAAAGTCATGGTGACGTCTCCTGCGTCTGCGGAAGAATACATATGCAAAGTGTAATTCTTCAAGTCTGATCGTGGTGAAAAGCAAGGAGTTTACCAATTTTGCTAGGTGTCAGCTATTGCTTCATTTCGGTGACCAAATTGTGACACATGATAATTCGTCTGTGCATGTGCAAGGGTCGAACGAACCATGTGAATATTCAAAAACACACATCGCACTGTAAGAAGGCCCAAACGTTCAGGTTCCTTTTGCATGTGACTGTTAAGCGACAAAGCAAAAGCAATATTAGTGACAACATATGCTAACAAAATTTAAGTGAGTGATGTCATACGTGTCATGGACAGGGCAGTCAGTGAGCACGACGAATCGATCTGAACGACAACAGTCATGTCCCATTCATCCATGTATCTTGCTGCATAACTCGTTGCACAGACCAGGTGCACATGGTTGAGATATTTGAAATTCCTTGTGGTACGTCATGGAAATTGAGAAGAAGGTACTGGATAAGGAATGCTGAGGAAGTCGAGCTATATTTACTAAAAACTAGTGAAATGATCTACATGCCATCAATTGCCGGCCGAAAGCCCAAGAATGTAATAGGCCAAGTCATTTCTCACTCAGATAGCATAGATAGCAGTTGATCAGAAATTGAGACGTAACAAAACTCCTAGATGCATATGATTATTCATACAAACGTAATACTCGATGTCAAAAATGCATATATGATTCGTTGCATACAATTCTTGAGTGGACAAAGGCGGTTTTGATGTGATTAAGGTGAGAGTCAACAGAGTGTCAACGATTTTAACTCATACACATTTGGCAACCAATGGGATGCATTGTCATATCGGTTCAAAGTGAATGTATAAGTCGGCATTATTGCGAAAATAGCAAATCACTCGCTCGTTGCCACATCGTTAAAATGAGCGTCAACGGAGCGTCAAGGATGTTTGGCATTGCGTCATGAAACATCCAGTAGGCTGTGCGGGTACAGTAAGTCATAATCGAACTATCGGCTGCCTTCCAATACAACAATGGTGGTAGCAACATTTCTACTATGTCATCAAAATGAGCGTCAACAGAGCGTCAACCACTTTTGGCCTTGCATCTTGGAATATGCATTGGCTGTGGGCGACGTTATTCCATAATAGCGCTATCAGCCGCCTTTCTAGGCTAAAACTGTTGCACCAACATCGCTATTATGTCCTGAAAATGAGCGTCAACGGAGCGTCAAAGACTTTTGGCTATGTAGCATGGGGAATCCCACCGCTATCCGTCGACATTGTGCTATAATCAGAGTATCGGCTGCGTTTCTAGGCGAAAATGGTTGCAACGAGTACTATCTCCTAAAAATTAGCGTCAACAGAGCGTCAATGACTTTTGACCTAGCATCTGGGAATCTGCATGGGCTGTGCGGCTACGTTACAACATAATCGCGCTATCGGCCACCATTCTAGGCAAAAACTATTGCAAAAACATCGCTACTATGTCTTGAAAATGAGCGTCAACGGAGCGTCAACGACTTTTAGCCTTGTATCATGGAGAATCCTAGTACTTTCCGGCGACTTTGTGTCATAATCAGATTCTCAGCTGCCATTCTAGGCGAAAATGGTTGCTAAGACACCGCTACTATGTGCTAAAAAGAGCGTCAACGGAGCGTCAACGAGTTTTGGCCATGCATCTTGCACAACCCGAGGGCAGTGCGGTGAAATGAACACATAATCGGACTATCGGCCGTCTTTCTAGGGCACAATGCTTGTGACGACATCCTCACTATGCCCTAAAAATGAGCGTCAACGGAGCATCATCGATTTGAAGTCTTCTATCTTGCAACCTCAAGGGGCATTTCGACTATAATCATCTATACTTGCACTCTCAGCCGCCTGTCTAGGCAAATTTGCTTAGGACAAGATAGTAACCATGTCCCGAAATGAGCGTCAACGGAGCGTCAACGATTTTTGCGCTGGCATCATGGATAATCTTACCGGAATGGAATGCAGATGAAGTACAATGAATCAATCTGGAGCCTATATTGGCAAAAATGCTAGTGACGATATCGCGTCCGCCTTCTACAATTGTGCGCCCACTGTGCATCATGGCTCCGAATGCTACACAGCAATGATCTGCATTATGCTGTTCCTAAATGGTGTTTTACACGGTCAGTCGTTGCAATTCGTTCTTGTATTCAACTTCACAAATATGCATGCAATGTCTTACGGATCTGATTATGTCCTTTGTAGCTGTAAAATCAATATTGGAGAACCCGTAGTCTGTAGTGTTAGCAGATGGTCCGGCTATCCCGCGAGCAGTCTGCGTTTGGACCGGAAAAACGGTTCGGTTCGGTTACAGACCTGTCCAAAAACCCAACCCGGAGCGTTTTGGCGGGCCAAATCCGTACCTGTACCCGTCAACCCGCAGGTTTTGCCATGTTCGACTAGACCCGTCGGTTCCAGTCTCCGGTTCTCCTTTTCGGGTTTGTCTATTTGTGGTCGCAGTCATATATGTTACTGTTATGTGCAAAATATTAACTTTGGTACATCATTCTCTTTATTGGTTTCTTTGGCAGCCTTTATACTCGGAACAAGGAGAGACATGCTCACTGCTACATCCTGAAGTTGAGTGTGATCAAGTGTTCATCTTGCATGATTTGTAAGATTCGAGGTCCAGAATAGCCATATTGATTGCTAAGGCAGTCATTCAGCCGGAATGTGATTAGTTTGGACATGCGACTGCGCCAACAACATTTGGAGAGCTGTTGGAGATACATGATGATGTCAGCGGAAAATTGCAATGCCGCAAGGAACCTCCCGGGATAGAGTAGCCATATGTAAATAGCATGCCGTAAATGACCGTCCCACATATGCATATCGGCTCACACAACCGACGCAATACCCAATTCATCACCGATCAACAAATCGAAGCCTGTTAAGCCCATAAGCGTTTACCACTGCATACGTCCTCCATACCTACATACTATACAGGAAATGGATTCAGGTGAACATATTGTATTGGCTTGTAGGTCATGAGTACACAACCTGCACAATATGTGATTATTGACGACATAGCTCTGCAAACAGTAGTTGGCGTATCTATTTCAATACGTCAAAGAATTTTTTGATTTCACTGACTATATTGTAAGATATGATAATTGGTCTGTGCATGTGCAAGGGTCATACGGGCCATGTAAACAGTCCAAACTCCAAACCAAGTTGATTGACAACTGAGCAACACAATATGGTCCTGCCTTTTACGGATAAGGGAGAATGCGCAATCTAAACTAAAGATGAAATTTACTAACAAAGTTTCACATAGTGATGACATAGGAGTCATAGAAGGAGCAGTCATAGCGCGACCCGAATCTGGATGAATGACCACCATCATGTTCCATTCATTCACAGAACCAACTACATTACTCTACATTTAGACCGGGCGCAAATAGTGAGCATTGTGAAAAGTGCTTATAGTACGTCATGGAAATCGAGCGGATCGAACTGGATATGGCAAACTGAGTATGTTGGGCTATATTAATGGGAAATTGGGTTATGGCTCTAGATGCAGTGAATTGCCAACTGAAAGCGCAGAAATGTCACCGCGCTGAGTTATCCATCGCTCAGAGAACTTCTGTATCAGTTGATCAGAAATTGATACGCCATAAAGCTTTTGCATCCAACTGAGTATTGGTACAAATTATTCATTGGTTGTCAATAATGACTATATGATTATTAAAGCGACACGGGAACAGCCCCATTGTTACAATGAGCGTCAACGGAGCGTCAATAAATTTTTGATCTGTAAGCAACTTAATAGGAAGGTGATTTGCTCGCTGCTATTCATAATCAACAGACTGGCAGCCTTTGTAGGCAAAAGAGACCGTGGTGCGGTAACAGCCACATTCTGATACTGAGCGTCAATGGAGCGTCAACGATATTTGCAGCGGTAAGTAAGTTAATTGATAACCGATTTGCTCGCTGTTATCCATTAACAATGTTTGGGCAGCCTTTACAGGCAAAGGAGAAATCGACACGGTAACAGGCACATTCTGAAAGTGAGCGTAAACGGAGCGTCAACGGTTTTTGGTCTTGAAAGTAAGTCCATTGGGATGCCATTTGCTCGCTGGTATCTATAATCAACATATTGGCAGCCTTGATGGGCAACAGAGGAAGCGACATGGTCCCATCCCCAGTCTGAAAATGAGCGTCAACAGGGCGTCAACAATTTTCGGTGTTGCATCTTGTACAATCCAAGGGCTGTGATACGGCATTTATCAAAAATCGAAATATTAGCAGCATTTATAGGTGATATCCTGTGTGTCGATACTGCTACACTTCAAACTGACCGTCAATAGAGCGTCAAATGATTGTCAACAGAGTATCAACACAGCGTCAATGGATTGTCAACAGAGTGTCAATGATTTTGGGTGTTGGATCATGTAAAATCCAAGTGCTCTGCTATGGCATGTACCCATAATCAACGTCTTGGCATCCGTTCTGGGCAAAAGCGATCGCGAAATGGTCACTGCCCCAGTCTGAAAATGAGCGTCAACAGAGCGTCAACAATTTTATGGGTTGCATCTTGTGTAATCCAAACGCTGTGCTACGGCATTTATCCAGAATCGAAGTTTTGGCAACCTGTATAGGCAATATCATATGAGTCGATACTGCTACACCACCAAATGAGCCTCAACGAAGTGTCAACCGAGTGTCGATAGAGCATCAATACCGCGGCAACAGAGTGTCAACCGAGTGTCAACGATTTTGGGTATTGCATCTTGTATAATCCGAGGGCTCTGCGACGGCAGATATCCATAATCATCGTATGGGCAGCTGTTCTGAACAAATGTGATCGCGACATGGTCACAGCCCCACTCCGAAAATGAGCGTCAACAGACCGTCAATGATTCTGAGTGTTGCACCTTGTATAATCCAAGGGCTGTGCTACGGCATTTATGCATAATCGAAGTATTGGCAGCCTTTATTGGCAATATCGCGTGTGTCGATACCATTACACCTCAAAATGAGCGTCATAGGAGCGTCAACACCGCGTCAACAGAGCATCAACAGAGCGTCAACGGAGCATCAACTCAGTGTCAACAGAGTGTCAACAGAGTGTCAACGCTTTTGGGTGTTGCATCATGTATAATCCAAGGACTCTGGTATGGCATAGACCCATATTCAACATATTGGCAGCCATTCTGTGCAAATGAGATCGTGACAACGTTACAACAGCTGTCGGGAAATGAGCGTCAACAGAGCGTCAACGATTTTGTGTTTTGCATCTTGTATAATCCAAGGGCTGTGCTACAGCATTTATCCATAATTGAAGTATTGGCAGCCTTTATAGGCAATATCGTTATTATCAATACAGTTACACCTCGAAACAAGTGTCAACCGACCGTCAACACAGCATCAACAGAGCGTCAACAGAGCATGAACACAGAGTCAACCGAGTGTCAACAGAGTCTCAACGCCTTTGGTTGTTGCATCATGTATATTCCAAGGGCTCTGCTACGGCATATGTCCATAATCAACAAATTCGCAGCCGTTCTGTGCAAATGCAATCGTGATATGGTCACTGCACCTATCTGGAAATGAGCGTCAACAGAGCGTCGCCGATTTTGTGTGTTGCATCTTGTATAGTCCAAGGGCTGTGCTATGGCATTTATCCATAATCGAAGTATTGGCAGCCATTATAGGCAATATCATGTGTGTCGATACCGTTACACCTCAAAATGAGAGTCAACAGAGCGTCAACACACCATCAACAGAGCATCAACAGAGCATGAACACAGTGTCAACTGAGTGTCAACTGAGTGTCAACGCTTTTGGGTGTTGCATCATGTATATTCCAAGGGCTCTGCTACAGCATATGTCCATAATGAACGTATTGGCAGCCGTTCCGTGCAAATGTGATCGTGACATGGTCACTGCACCAGTCTGACAATGAGCGTCAACAGAGCGTCAACGATTTCGTGTGTTGCATCTTGTATAATCCAAGGGCTGTGCTATGGCATTTATCCAAAATCGAAGTATTGGCAGCCTCTATAGGCAATATCGTGTTTGTCGATACCGTTACACCTCAAAATGATCGTCAACAGAGTGTCAACACAGCATCAACAGAGCGTCATCAGAGCATCAACCCAGTGTCAACTGAGTGTCAACAGAGTGTCAACGCGTTTGGGTGTTGCATCATGTATATTCCAAGGGCTCTGCTACGGAATATGTCCATAATCAACGTATTCGCAGCCGTTCTGTGCAAATGCGATCATGACATGGTCACAGCACCTGTCTGAAAATGACCGTCAACAGAGCGTCAACGATTTTGTGTGTTGCATCCTGTATAATCCTAGGGCTGTGCTACGGCATTTACCCATAATCGAAGTATTGGCAGCCTTTATAGGCAATATGGTCTGTGTCAATGCCACTACACCTCAGGCATCAATGGAGCCTCCACAATGTTTGGTCTTGTAAATAAGGTAATTGGTAAGTTATTTGGTCGCCGCTATCCATAACCAATGTATTGCTATCCACTATGTGCAAAAGAGCAAGTGACACGGTCACGGCGCCATTCTGAGAATATCTGTCAACTCAGAATCATCCGAGGGTCATCAGTTGCTGGTGATGCAGATCGGGTAATGAAGTCATCGAATGGATATTTGAGCTTATAATTGACCTATTACCTCCTCCCTGGTGAAAAATGCATAACATTAAAAGAAAAACATGAATTAAAATATTGTCGATCTCGCAATATGCAAAACATGCAAAACGTGATTACTGGATGGCAAATAATCAATTTTGATTGAGTACTATAATCGAATAGCAAAAGCAAGCATGATATATGAATTTACAGATGGACCCGCTGTACAACCAGCTGGGAACCCGCCCAATTCAGACGGGTAGGGAGATGTCGATTGAACCGTACCAGAATCGACAGTTCGGGTTTATTGACGACCCGGACCGTCAATCTGGCTCCAGTTTGGTTCCGACCCGTACCTGGACCCCAAGTGATGGTTCAGACCCGTTGCTAACACTAGTAGTCTGGTATATTGTATCGTTATTTTCGGCTGTCTTGCGAGTCATATTACCCAGCTTCCTAAGTTCTACCGCCACGTCGGAATGAAAATCTTTGAACACCTCATTGCTCGAGGTTATGATCTCTTCCTACAATGAACATGTCTTTATTCACGATTTGAGTGACCATACTTTGCAAATCATTTTCGACGCGTGGTGGGTTTCAATGAATGTAAGCTCGAAGGGGCCTATTGCTTGCAATGCTTCTAGACATGCGTCTTCGGGGCTATTCTATTTGCACTGTGGAATTGAGGAGACTTGCAGCCCTGGCATCATATGTATCGTTTGCCATCAAGTTCTTCGCCATCCATCAGAACATGGGACAAGCTCAATGGGGACACACTTGCTGGCAAAAGCTCACATCGCAAAGTTAAACGAATTGACAGAGTCAGAGGTCACTGAATTGACTAGTTCGACGGTCAATGAAACAGCTTTGGCCATTTTGAAGATGCAAGGAAGTCGAGGAATCACAATAGTAAGTTTGCAGAGGAAAATCATATTTGATATTCATGTAACGGCGGCACGTGACCCAGGCCGGGTAAAGGCCGTTCTATATAGTCGGCTCGCCACGAGCCTTAGATCTCTAGCAATAATCTTACCTATACATCTATATCTACTATCACTCGCATCCACGTCGGCAACCGTATTCCAATAAATGGCATACGTATACCTATGAAGCCGAACGCAGGCATACATGCCCTTACACTATTATCGCTTTTTCAGTAAACGGATACGTTTCGCTCACAGGATTACGAGTTGACGAGTTTTACCCCTTTTTCAGCTGCGTCGTATCACCGGATCACCAGACGATTCCCAGACGCATACAAAGAGTCCAATCCCAAACGATCGATCCAGACGTGTTCAAGACGACATCAATTACTTCCAATGGCTACAATAGACCACAGGACACCTGAGAAGTCGCGACTGCACCCCTGAACGCGTCAATTCACGGCAGAAACCTAGAGAGCTCAGAGAGTAATTGGCACACAAGGCGCGTTACCGACATTGAAGACGAGGATCACGAGTACAAGCATTCCTACAAGTCAATTGAGTGTGATCACCAGCCCAAGCACCTACAATGGACGGAGTAACCTTACCACTCAATGCGGGCATATGGAGAATCAAGGCGAAGTCAGAGACGATTTACGAGCCAGCAAAGTTACAACTACATTTCTTCCAATCGAGCGGAGTGCACCTTTCTCAGTTTGCGTGTACACCTACAGCTCTAGCAACCTCGAAGAAGCCCACTTGCGGAGGCATGGTACGACTACTTATACCTGATACACTACTGGAGCGAAGAATACGTACGGACGAGGATCAGTCTACGAATGAAGGGCTCTCCCGCCAAGAATGTCAGCCCAAGCGAAGTGCACTTACGGAGAAGACACCCTACGATTGAAGGACACGTGAAGTGCATTTACGGTTACATACCGACACAATTCCGCAGATCGACTACGATAACTATGATGACCTTTCAGGGCACAAGGATTAGGGACAATCGAAGTTCACCTACCCTCTGAATGATCTTCGACTGCAATTCCATTAATGACAAAGGCGGCAATCGGCAAATCAAGCGCCAACGATCCTTTGACACTCAGCAAGCAAAAACTATTGGAGGCATTGGCGGCGCAGGCAATAATGGCGACTCTGGACGACAAAGTACCATACCGGACAGAAGCGGCGAGATGCAATGGTGACGTGCTATTATCGACTGCGACGCAACAAGCATCTTTATGATACCGAGGCTTCTCAAGTGACTCGGAATATTACATCAGGCGGCACTCATCACCACCCTGGCCATGACCGGAGGTGTGATGCAACATGCAAAGGACAGCCGGAAGACGCGGATCACAGTCCAGTACTTGGACAATCTCGCACCGGTAGACAGATCAGACGTGCTAGTTGTGCCAATGCGGGCGTACGATGTAGTACTTGGGTTACCATGGTTTCCCAAACAAAATCCTGACATCGACTGGGCTCGATTAACTCCCTGCGATCACCGAGTGCGAGTGGAGCGGAGGAATGACACCGATGAGTACGGCAGTGGCATCGAAGGTCTCGGAAGCCGAAAATGACCAGCTTCTGGGGCGCGGTCCGGGTATACAGACACTTGGAGCAACCGCATTCGACGATCTTCTAAGTAGCATTGAAGT
>Ga0307512_10000274_pt1 | contig 74351 bp, 67 predicted proteins | sample 14_EM_MG_FD_200267 | JGI IMG/M metagenome (GOLD analysis project Ga0307512, IMG submission 200267) | Populus trichocarpa ectomycorrhiza microbial communities from riparian zone in the Pacific Northwest, United States - 14_EM | ecosystem: Host-associated > Plants > Roots > Unclassified | place... | reverse complement strand
AAAAAAAAAAAAAAAAACTGTCCGCCCTTCAGTTGGCGTCCGACCGGAGTTCGTGAAAATTCGATCGCAAAACTCTGAATTTGGTTCTTGAACTTCAAGTGACAGCTGGATATCGCTCGACGTCTCTCAGACTTTCCGTTTGTCTTTGAATAACTTCAGTTAAGGTCCCTCTTGGGCGAGACATCCGGAATCATGGATTGCTGAGGTCACAAGCGCCTGTACTCTTCCCACTGTGACGTTGTCCTCCTCGGATTATTTCAGTACACAACGAACTGTGACTTCGGATGGGTACTAGTCAGGTCAAGAGATGAAATCCTACCCTAAATGTAAAAAGCAAACGAGTGCTGGATAGGTGAGTTCCGGGGACGCGTTGGCCTCAGAACGGCGTGGTAAATGCAGGAACTAATGTGTATTGGGGACAACTAATGCTCACCTCAGAACGGCATGGTAAACGCGGGAACTGAGGGTACTGTACAGAAACGAACTACCTACGGTATATAACAAATGATTAAGGTTCTAGGGTTCTAATTAAACGAGTGTGCGAGTGTGCTAGTGAACTCCTGTCATGCTAAGGAATGTATGGTGCTGGTACATCTAATCGATCCACTCGCACGCGCCATTTGCCACACTAAAATCAACGATTGAGTTGTCATCTGCCTGGCACTGGCACCGGGGGTTTCTGTTCGCCCTTTGTCAGTGTCTGAGTAATTCCCCACCGAGCGTCCTTGTGCCTCGCGGAAAACGGAATCGAAAAATATACTGTTACGCGAGCTACCAGGGAGACTCGGAACTTGAGTCATCGTTCCTGTTGCCATACATTACGCATGACAGCGTTGCGGTGCTCACTGGCAGACTGGCAGTGACCGTGCACGCTCCGAGTCTGCCGCCGCCCAAAGAGAACGGCTTCTGTACTTGCCAACGACAAACTCTAATTCAAAACATGCATTCCGACACCCACATACCTGATCCGCGTGGTGATTCGCGTTTTGTACCGCATGTCGTAGCTCGTACCGCATCCGCGCCACACCTGATGTGTCGGCGCGACACAGTACAGTACAGTAGGGTCGCAGCGTCGGAAAACAGACGGAATCAGGCACATCAATAAGCGGCGTACATGCCAGTCACGAATCGGTATGCGCTGCTCCACGGACCTGTCCGTTTCAAGTTCTAGGAGGGCGGATCTTGTGTGCTTGGTGTGGCTGTAGAGCCTGACTGTATGGGCGTCGAAATTGGCATAGCCGGGTGCCCATTTGTTCAGAATCTAACTTGAAGGTCATTGCTACATAAGTTGAGCCTCTAGCTCGTTTGAAGCACAACAAAAAAAGAACCTATCCATGAAGCCCTACCGCGGAACGTCTATAATAGTAACATACAGCCGACTACAAACTAAAAAAGCAAGGAAGCGCCGGGAATTACACATATTGTACACTTCTCGCAACGCCCAAACAACTGAGAACGACCTTCCATCACGTGCAATTACCGTGAGAAGTTTTAATAGACAACGGTGGCACTTCAACGAAAGTTCCCTGTGACGACTCGACTTGAGGCGAATGGCACGGCTCGGACCTAGGGGAAGACTCGTAGGAGACAGTGTCAGGGTCTCCCAGGAATGTTTTACCAGGTGAACTGTACGAATACCACGCTGCAGTATTGCGACGCTGAGGCGAAATGATACCATGGCCGGGGTGTCCCCGAGTCTGCGCGAAACCAGCATCGAGATCAGTTGCCTCCCCAAGCCCCGGTATCAGGTCAGGATAGAGACCGGCGACGGCGTTGCGCACGGCACGAGACGTAGCGGGGTTGAGGAAGTGCTCCCAGCGGCCGGACATGCCGGACGTGAATACTTCCAAGACTTTCTTCTGTGTGTCCGACGTGGCTCCGTCAGCGCGGACGCCATCGGCGAGGTGCTTCACGGTCGTGTTAACCATGAACAACATGTCCATGTCATCTTCTACTATGCCGAATGGTGAGCCAGCTAAAAAGGCTCCCAGGAGATACAATGGCCCGTCACGCGACATGGTCTCTGGCTCGACGGGGAATGAAATCCCAGAAAGCTTGACGATGTAGCCGGTCAGGTGCTGCGCGCGGTTGGCCCACCGTGGCCCCTTCGTCTGTTTCCATGCCCTGAAGTCGGCGAGCTCGCGGAGGCATGCGAGGGCGGCGAGGGAGGCGGTACAACGGGCAATAAGCGCGAGGGAGATGTCCTGGTCATTCATGAGGACTGAGAGGGCATCTGCCGTCTCTTCGCCGAAAAGAGTGTCCCAGTATAGAGCGCTTATGCTAGAGAACTTCTCTGTGATATACCATACCGCACGCGCACATGTGACAGCCCGCCGTTTGCGGATCCGCGGTCCCAAAGCGTGGGACGACCCTGCGCAAGTCCGTAGGAGCCGCCCAATATTCCATCCAAGGCGCACATCGGGGTCCTCTAGAACAGTCCCAATGGTGTACTGCGGGTAGTTGTGACATTCGGTGTCGAGGAATTGTGGGATAGCAGCGACGAATGACTCCAAAGCATCGTCGCCTTGCATCGATGAAATTGCCCATCGCAAAGAGTGCGCGTCCATATTTGAACTCGTAGTTTCCAAGTCCTGTTCAAGGGCCCGTACAATGCCGCCATGATATCGTTCTTGAGAGGCGCTGATAATTTTGGGGAGACGGAAGCGATAAAAGGTGCTATGGGGAACCATAATTGACATGACTCTTTGTGCGATGTGGAGGGCGGCCAGCCGATACCACTGCATCATGCGCCACAAGACATTAGAGATTGGGGTCTTAAATGGCGAAGACAAGCTGATCAGCGGCGAGATGGTGAAGAAGAGATATAAGGTTCCGGCGGTGGAATAGGCAGCCAGCGCTGTATATGCTACGACAGCATTGAATGCGAAGAAATACGTGATCATTCCTGCACCAAAGAGTAGGATTGCGAGATGGAGGAGTAAAGGGATGGCACTGATCACCTGGTCCAAGCGATATTCACTGAGGCCATTGAAAAGATAGGCCCTGATCCTTGCGTGCGTCGATGGAGTATTATGGCATTTGGAATAACACAGGTATTCCTGTATCCATTCTTGGACCAAAATTGCGCTGAGAGTACAAGTAAGGCAAAGGGCCAAGCTGAGGGTCCACAACGCATTCACGGCAATGTCTAGCTTGGTGGGAGGAGCGAGTAGGATATGTGAAGGTGGAGAGAATGCGGCGGTAGACGGCTGGGCAAGTTGAAGTGATACTTGTGCGAGCAGCAATTCCGACGAATTTGGTCTGAGCCCGCCGATGGCTGTGACCAGAAATATGGAAACGACCACGGAGAAAAATCCAGCCTAGAACCAATATGTGTAACGATATCGCACAAAAGAGGAAAGCACGTACGACGTTTAGGGTGGTGTCAGTTTGCGTTTTCCAACGCTTCGTGAGCTGCTGGTCATGTTTTTCCGCTTGGGTGATGTACAGTGGCCACATGTTTCCGTTTCCATGTGAACTTTGACGTCGTTGTTCTGAGATGACATGGGTGTAAGTCAGATCTCGACGGTCTAGATATGAAAGGAAGGAAAGCGACCTTCAACTAGCGAGGAAATATCTGTAGTTTGAGGATCCGGGGAGGTGGGTAACGAATATAACGGGTTGTTTTTCGTCCAAGGATCGCAAGTCCCTGTTAAAAAAGCCCCGAGTACGACGCGCACTGTCAGTGAGTCACTAAGTACAAGAGAACGGATGGGAGGATACCGATACTGTGAATCTCGACGAGGGAAGGGCTATATGACGCATTTTCGACATCCATTTCGGCGGGAACTTGGAACATACAGCAGCGCTTGACCTTGTCAGCCTCGTATTAGGCTTGGTGCGCAAAGTTGTGTAGGAGGAACGTTGAGGGGGTGGGGGTATATAAGACGGATAAAGTGTCTCCGGCCTCGTGACGTGCTGTGTCCATGACAGCTCCCAAACCAGGCAGCTACTATTATTCGGGTTGAGTCCATACAACGCGCATCACAGGGACATACACCCTGGACGGGGCTGTGTCCTTGGGCGCGTGATACCGCACCAGACACGTGCAAATTTAGCGTATTTAGAGCAAAGAGCAGGACTGAAGAGTTACCTTAGCCCATCCTCCCCACGACATTAAAGACGTCTCGAGCTCGAGTGATTGGTTTTCCCGGAAGATATGTCCAACTACATACCCTTTCAACTTTCTCTCCCTGCCTTCATGCGAGGAAGCCAAGGTGGACCGGGGATGCCCGGACACAATCCCGGGCCGCCCGGATACGATCCATCGGTGGGTTCCTTCCATTTTCCACAATGACACAATGACGTAATTGACATCGTGGACGAAAAGCGTGCCACACTTTCCCCTCCGCCCATTCCTGACAACTTGTGCGAGCTCCGGAGGATCGTGTTAGAGATATTTCATGCAACAGATCCATCACATTATGTCACCGATAAGGTCAAGGACACCCTTAGAGTTTGCACGCGCCACCTAGAAGCAGAGTGTAACAAGCTCGCAAACCTCACGCACCTCGGCCATCGTGCGGCCGAGTACTCCAGGGATGTGCTTTACTTGAGGATGAAGTTCTTTGCGGCCCTGGATAGACGCATCGAGGAGCTCTCGCAGCTGCGGTCAAGTTTTGTTGAGAGTCGTGATGCTTTCCGCGCACAACCAACCAAGCTCCTCTTGGAGGGAATACGCGAAAGTGAGCGAAGCTTTCGGGCCTTTTGAATTTATCGCTGACTTCTCGTGTATCTCCATGGTTTATAGCCAAAGGAGGCTTCTACGATGGGATGTTTTCGGAATTGAGACCGCATTTCGAAAAAATCGAGCGCTATTATCATGAGATCAACGTATCACTCCGCGTAGAAGAGGAATGCCTCCGGAAAATTTCCAGCTCGTTGCGCGTTACCCCAGGCGACAAGCTTCGATGGGAGAATATCCGGGATGCGTGCTGGGCAGCTTCAACTCTCTTGACACCAGGGGTAGGTCCTATCTCTGCCCCCAGTCTCGGTTCCCTCTCGCTTACAGCAGGTCAACCAGGCACAGCCGTCACCGCCTCAACAAACAGTGAGTAGTTCGGTCGTCGGCCTTTGTCATTGCATGAAATGTTGACCTTTTTTTTTCTTTTTCTCGCAGAGCAACAAGGCTGCTCGTTATATCGGAGCGCTCGCGCAAACTGTGACAGACGCACGCCAAAGTCTCCTCCAGACTCCCCAGGACATCGTAGGTCACCCGAAATCCAGCCTCTGGCGGCTCCGGGAGGTGTACGAAAACAGCCAAGTTGCATGCAGGCATAAGATCGAGGAGGTGCACGGATTCTCCGAGGACTTCCTCCAGTCCTTCGTCGAGGTGCCCCCGCTGGATGACTTCCACGGCGACCACCTCCCCTCGGCCGCCGAAGAGACCTCTCGCATCCTCCGGCAGGTTCACAGACAAGTCCAGGGCACCCGTGAGGCCTCTCTTCAAAGGTTTACAACCTATCTGCTGACTTTGAAATCTACCCCTGCCAGAGTACGCCGTGTTGTACGCCCTCCCGCAGCTCCAGGGTCATTTCTCAAATTTCGAGCGCTGTCTCCCCATTGCCGATGCGTCGATGCGGCGTCTGTACGCTACTCTCCCGCGGCTTGTCCTACCTCTGGAACAACCAGACGATCAGCATCAAGGTGTGTTCCGCACGATGAAACCCAAACAACTCAAGGCGGCTTATGACGAATGGAGAGAGATCGAGCGAAAGTGGGCCGTGGCACAGTTTTGAGCCCTACCGGGGGCACTATACCTCTTCACGACGAATGTCGTGATCACAACATTCCGTACTAGACTCACAAAGCACATCCTGTACATATGCAGGGAGAGGAATTCAAGCGTATATATATAATATATCTCGTACTGGCTATACCTAATTTCTTGTACATGTATCACCGTTCATACGCAGTCACATTTTCCGCAGCAAATGTCAATCGTCGTTCCTTTTATTCTACAAGGGGCTTAAATAAATGACGACTAAGCTAACTTAAACATATGTCCAAACCAGATCTACAGTACTCCAGCCTATTAGTCAGCATCGTTGGTACACAACCCGTGACACCAAGGCGAGCAAATGCCTGACCGCGGGTCTAAGGCTTGGACTCCGGGTGCTGTGGCTTGGGTCGTGTGTGAGCGAGTTGGAGCTTTGTCTGCCCAGCCTGAGGCTTGACCTTCCAGTGCCCGGACTTGGCCATCCCATGCGTGGGCCTGGACCCTACGTGCTCCGGCTTGGACTTGTGGTGTTTATGTTGAGGCTTGGACTTGTGGTGCTTGTGCTTGGGGTGCTTGTGCTTGTGGTGTTTGTGCTTGGGCTTGGACTTGTGGTGCTTATGCTTAAGCTTGGACTTGACACGGTGAGACTCGAATGGGATATGGTTCGGCTTCGCGTCCTTCAAATCGGATATCAGTACACGACGCAATATGCTGCCGGGATCGGAGGCGTTCGGCGTGGTGGTGTTGGAACTAAGGAGGCCCGAGAATAGGGCCGTCGTGTTGCCAAGCGAGGAGGGGTCCGTGCCGTTGTTGAGAGCACCGTGGCCAGGATTGCCATCGTTGTCGGGGTCGCAGTCATCCATCGTAGTATTGGAGGGACTATTGGTCACATCCCTCGACACTTTCGACTTTTTATGGCTGTTCTCGTAATGAGTACACAAGCCCGCATGACGAAGAGACACCCAAGAACACCCACCTAGCTGGCTTTCCCGGTGACGAGACGAGTTTATTGAGTTGCTGGCCATCTGGGACAGACGAGTTGCGAGCGGGACAAGAGCCCGCTGGGACCACGGCGGCAACACCAAGCGGCAGGTGGCCAGCCTGATCACCACTGAACTTGGTGAGGTCGGAGCCCGAGAATTGGCAGTTGAAGTAGCCATTGAGCTCTGCGTTCTTCGGCGCCTTCTGGCAATAAGGGACTTGCAAACGATCGCGCTAAAAACAGGCGCCAGAGACGATAAACAAAAATATACGAGTGATTTTTGACCGATGAGATGGGACATACCGAGTTCCGAGGCTGTTGTACGAATATCTGGGCCAGCCGGATCATGTCTGTGTTATTATGGAGGGACTTGGCCAGGTCAACCATCATATCGGCGGCGTCCTGCTGGTCGCAGGGTGCGCTCCCAGAGCGGAGGGTCAGAGAAGCAGTGCCGGAAATGGTGTGGCACCATGCACCACCACTGGCTTTCTTCTGTGGGTATATATGAGTTGGTCGGTCACGATGTAAAGAACCTAAATGCGTACGCAAGCCTGCTCCCACGGCCACGTAGCGTCTGCTATTTTCTGTCCTATGGGCTTTGGCTTCGCTAGCGCGGAGGAAGCAGATGCCGCGAGCAGAGTCATCAAGACATTAGAGAGTTGAACCATGATAGATGAGAGCCAGCTGTATGACAATCAAAGGGGAAAGGGAACAAGAAATGAGCACCAGGCTCTAAAAACGATTGAAAGAGGGGGCGAACGAGTCCAAAGGAGACTACAAGACGATCCATCACTGAGGGGTTGATCTCTTTATACGAAAGAGGAGTTGTACACGTGCGTAGCGGCACCTCAACTGCAACTGAAGATTTGGTCGATAAATGATGAGGCCTATGAGGTCTGAGACAGCAACTGAGTGGATCATTCATGCTGCAAATTGCATTGCGACGCTGGCTTCATGATGCATGATCACGTTCGACATTAAATTTAGTTATTTATATAAATAACCCCGCATCACGTAAAGGGCTCCGATCAGGAAAAGACTTGAAGTCGACATCGTTACCATCAGTCTCCAATGTTGGCCACATCCTCGTTGACTTCTAGGAAAAGAGCGTTGAGGAAATCTTTATCGTCTGTTCTTCAGGCACTTTCGCAGGATGATGTCCGCGCCCAATGTAACTATCGAGTTTTCTCACTCCCGATGGGATTTCCAGTGACACACCTCTTGCTCTCAGCCAGCGCAATCATCGCCCGAGTTCTCTCTGCGCCATGGTTCGACAAAGCTACTACCGTAAGCTGCTATCTGAGCATGCCCGTGGGTGAGGTGGATACCACCGCGATAACATCAGCCATCATCCGCTCGGGTACGCAACTGCCGTTCCTAGATGCGTTGCATTTGAGCATGAGATCCGCGCATTCATGATCCGAAATTCAACCCGTACTGTAGGGAAAAATTTGTTCGTGCCCAAGGTGGATGCCGCACTCCCGGGGGGGATGGACCTGCTCCGGATTTACGACGATGAGGACTTGTGCTCGCTGCCGAGTGGTGTCTGGGGAATAAAAGAACCGACATTCCAGTACCGCGATGCACCCAGGGTGAAAGGTCTGTACCCGCCATTTATCTGCAGATCAACATCTACCAGCGCTTTCACTGACGGCAATGGCGATGGACGTGGCGCGGCGCGGCAACAGCGACGGACGGGGATAGTAATCCACTCGACGTCATTTTACTCCCAGGTAAGCCACGTTCATTAAGATGACCTTGTCCATACTTTGACGAAGATTTACTCATTTTCCCTTGACCGCACGCTCCTCAGGTGTGGCTTTCGATCGATCGCTTTCACGCCTCGGACACGGCAAGGGCTACTATGACCGTTTCCTCTCCTCGTACTCGACCCTCGCCTCTGCTCGCGCCTGCCCAAGGCCCCTCTTCGGTGAGTTATACGCCACCGCTGATGTCATCGTTCATCGGCGATGAGCACCCTTGTATGGGCTCAGGTTTTCTTTCTCATCCCCTATTTCCGTTTCCCTAGTTGCTCTGGCTTTGAGAGAACAGGTGATGGCCGCGGGACAAGTACCCGTCGGTACAAACGACGTCCCGATAGATATGATTGTCACACCTGACGAGACGATCGCTGCTGATGGGGATACCAGCACATAGTGGCGGGGTCATATCATGAGTAATTTTAGCAACCCCAGGTGGAGCAACCAACGCACCACGTGCATCATAGAGATTGCGTGGCATCACGTTTTGATATTCTCATATTCTTGTATACAACGGGGAATCAAAGCATGTGCCTACCTCTAGATTTGATAGTTTGTCTGGGGTGTGGCAAGTAGAGACCTGGTCCTCGTCCCTCACGGGCTGCTAAGCCTAGACAGGCCTCCACGTGTACCACCAGATTCGATAGATTTGGGCTTGGACACAAAGACAATGTAAGTGAAGATGAGCCAGGAGAGGCCGGATGACATCAAGCAACCGACAGCCCTATCGTTACATAAAACAACAACAAAAAACACTCAAAGCGCAACCCTGAACGAATCTGATCCTCCATGTTCTAACCCTGCCAGCACAGCAGTGCGTACGGCAGCAAGGTACTCCTTTAGCCTGCGTCCATTCTCCCCCGCAAACTCGGTGAACAACATGTACCTCGAGTCCGCGACGATATTCGCCAGGCACAAGGCTTGCCGCACGTTGCTGATAAAGGGGATGAGCGAGCGAATGGGATGACTGAGGTAACAACACACTCGGGTAGGTGTGTCCGCGAGGAAACGAGGAGCGTGTGCAGGCGGAGGATGAGCTCCGGGACGAACAACTGGCGGATGCGTGCCAGTTCCCGCACGCGTCGGTCAGCTGCAGGGTGTTCCCCAGTGAGTGATAATGGATAAAGAAAACCGCCGTCGTAGAGAGAGGGACGCACTAGGGGGGATCTCGCCATCCGGGACTAACCAATCGGTAGTCAACAACTTTAATGCCTGCTCACGTGCGGTAGACACGAGGCCCTGTATTCATTGCTATGAATACTGACGATAACAGTAAGAAGGAAGAGGAACACGCACACCGTAGTCCCTGATCCATGCTGTGCGGGTGTCCCGGCTCACTTGTGGAGCCTCGAGCGCCTGGCACTCTGTCGCGCGCTCGAGCGTCTCCCAAGCGATGAAGAACTGTCGATAATCCAAGTATTCCGCTGCGCGCTCCTCGGGCGTGGTGATAGTAGCCAGTTCTGGCGGGAGCATGTCGAGGAGCAAACGCGCCACGTTGACCCTTCCGCGAGCTTACGCGACGAAGGTAAGCATCGTAAACGCACGGAGAAAAGTAGGATGTACGCACCGAGCAGGTACCTCAATATGACGTTCGCTTGTTCCAACGCGGTGTCGTACGTGTCCGCCTCGACCACCGTCCACTCGATGGACCTGACAAGCAGCACTTCTGCCTCTTCCGCGGGCTCGAGCGCGGCCATGGCCAAGTCTGGTAGCGGACCCTTGACAGATGAAGGGAGGTTGTCGAGCGCGCGCTCGATGGTGCGCTCCGCCGTGACGATTGCCACGCGCGGGACATCGAGCCCGTGCTCGCGCGCGCGTTGCAGCGCCGTGCGTCGTTCTACCGGGTCGGCGGAGAGCGCGAGGGAGGTCAGGAAGAGCGCATAGCGCTCGACAGCGTTGTCGCCTAGTGCTCCAGCATACATGGCGATGAGGGAACGCTGGCCTGCGCCCTGTTAAAGCAGTCTCATCAGGTAATTTGGAATAAAGGGTGGGGGGTGATGACGTACTTCGAGTACTTGGAGATATGCTTCGAGGATAATCTGTATTGCCAGTGGAGAAACGGCGATATCGATCATCTGTAGGTAGAGACATAAGTGGGCGAAAAAACGTGTCATCGTTGGGTACCTGATAACGAGGTCAACGGCAAGGAGAGGGCATGAACAATCAAGAAGTCATAACGGACGGACGGGAAAAACGCACTCGGATGATTCGGAGTCGTATGCTCCATCTCGGAGCCTCGACGCAAAGTCATCTAGTAAAGCGTCTGTGCGGTCCAGGATGATGTGTAGTTGCGATATATGGAACGGGTCGTCAGCACCCAATCCCTCTTGCACCTGCGCCGTAGCCAGTGTCTGTAATTCCTGCTCGACCTCCGCCCGCCAAGCTTCTTCCTCTTCGTCGCCAGCTTCACCCTCGCCCACCTCATCGGACGCTCTTCCAGAGGGCTCCCAAAATCCGCCACCCAACCGCGCGAGTGCTTCGCTCTGGCGCTCCTCACATAAAATCGAGATAGTCGCCCAAAGTGCGTCTTCCCACGTGCGACATGCGGATTTTAGGACGCTTGAGGTCTGGATGGAGGGTGCGAGTGCGGCATACAAGGCACGTTCCGCGGACGATAGGCGAGAATCGAGGGCTGCGCGCATACAAGAGGTCTTCCACAACGCGCGCCGTTTATTTCCGTGCCAGAAGTCGGGGTCGCCTTCCTCGTCTTCTTCCGCATCATCGTCCTGCTGTGTCGTCGCTGAAAGTACAACGAATGAGCTTCAATTAGGGGCGATACAACAGCAAACCGAGAAAACGCACAGATTGCGGACCACGAGAAGAGAAGAGAGCCGCGGATGCTCGCTGCGCGCCATGGTTGATGCGCATCACGACAAAGTTTGACCGCGTCCTCGATGTTCCCGGCGCGCACATACGCAAACAACGTGTGCGATAGCGCCTTGTCGTAGCTCTGATAATAGCAGAAAAGGGGGAGATGAGACCGAGAATACGACGCAAATCCACTACACACCGCGTCGTCCCCGGCCAGACTGTGCCCAATCTCTGCCTCCCTCACCACCGCGTCGGGGTCCATTTCCCGCACCACGTTCTCAGCTGCGCGACCCGCGTTCCCCGTCCAGCGCCCCTGCGTCACGCGGTGCTTTGTGAAGCGCCAATAGCCCGTCGACGCGTCTGGGCGTGGCGGCGGCGGTGCAGTCTCGTGCAGCCACTCACGCACAACGACGAGCTCAGAGAGCGCCCGCGAGGCGGCCATAGTCGCCTGGGCGAGGGCGGAGGTTGGCGTGTACGGGTTCGCAGCAAGCAGAGCGCGTGCTGAAGGTTGGGGAAGTGGATCGGTTTTTCGGGCGCTGGAAAGGTTGGATCAGCAGGGAACGGGGGCCTATGAGCTGTGAAAAGGCACGACTAGACGCACGGCATGACTGCTTGAAGAAGAGCCCACGTGCTGCATTCCATCCTTAGTGCCTCGATCTGCTCTTGCGTCGTGTTTCCCTCTTCTCGAAGGTCCGACAATCTAGAAAATAGATGAACAGGGACAGGAATCGTGTCGTGAGCAAGGGACGCACTGCTGTTCGCATAACTGGCGAAGGCGTGGGGCAAAACCTGTTTGAGGGTCAAGAAGTGCCTCTAGGTTATCTTTTTCTGCTTGGCATAAGGCGAGAACCTCTGCGCAAGATGTGTAGAACGTTTCAGACATCGGCGCACGCGTTCAGTTGTCGTTGGCCTCAGTCGTTCCTTATTCGGACTCTGTCAGGTCGCGAAAGCCGGCCCGGGCCGCCGGCACCAACTGGCACAACTGGGAGCTGGGAGGATGTTATCACTGTCAATTCGGCCCTCTTCAAAGTGCAAAGTAGAGTTTCCAATAACAAGGATGAGAGGTGTATTTTTACATAATTTTTTTTTAAAAAGGTCCTTTTATGTATCGTACAATCCCGAAAAAAGTCAGAACAAGTAGAACTAGAACTAGAATCCTTGTTGTTGAAGCGGTTCGACGAGCCTGTCTTCCAACGTTGAGACCAGAGGCCCTACGGTAGATTTTATGATCGAATAATACAACTCATTTGGGTGTCCACCTAGAGTACCACGATGTAAACCGTGCTTAACGACATTCGAGGCTTGAATAATTAAGGGCATAGCATACCTGTTGACTCTTCATTCGCTGACACCAACTGTGCATGGGCATGAGCATGTGATACATCGTTCAACACGTCGGCGAGGCGTTCCTGATCATCGGATGGGAAGTCTTGGCCGTTCAACCCACGACAAAGTCCTTCAAGTGTCATCCTGGTTTCTTGCAGATCTATATGAGACGGTTTGTCCAACTGCGGAATGAGTACAAGGATTCTCGACGTGAACTCCGTCACCGTGTTCAACCGCTGGTCCGACCGCTCGTTGTTGCGCTGCCGAGATGGGTAGAGTATGGAGAGTGGCTCGTTCATGGCGTCCATGTTCCCGGCCCGCGCAGCGACCGTATCATTACTCCGGTCGGGACCTGTGTTGCCTCTGGCGTCCGTGCGTAGTTTCCGGGGCGCGTAATGTTCCAGAAGCGCGCGTTTGAAGATAGACATGGTCCTCAGTGCCGAAACCGCGATTGCGGGATCGGTGTCGAAGGTCAAAAGCTGGAGAGTAACGTCTATGGACTTGGGCAGGTCCAGGATCATGCCTTCGACGTTGTTGCACAAGGTCGCATTTGACATTTCCCAGATCGCACGACAGCAGGTTATTGCGCGGCGCCGACGTGCAACTTCATCCATTGTCCTGCGATCATTCGCACAGGAAGCGAAGAGGCGCGCAAGTCGATGGTGAAGCGGCGACAACTTTCCTTTCGACAATAGGAAGTTAATATCGTAGATGCGGCCACCAACACCCTGGTTGTTGTATGAGTCGACGTTGCCGTCCATCTGCAAATAACCGGGGATCGCGTCCACAAAGGCTTCTAATTCGTCCTCTTCCCGGCACATGTTGAGCGTCGACTCCAGGACACCCTTGTTGAGATCTGCTTTGTACGTCATCATGGTCATCAAATGTAGGTCCATCCCCTCACGGACGTGCTTCTGCAGCTCCTCGATCTTGGTTCGAATGTGGCTGGAACATGACAATAGATACAGGAAAGGAATGGCAAGACCGTGGCCCATGTACCACAAAACAGAGGTCAGCGGAGTCTGGAAAGGACAATGTTGGTATATCGCTGGGAGAAGGGTGAGGATGAAGTAGGCTGCAGCAAGGATAGAGACGACGACGACGACGACCTCTGCGACTTCGTCATTGATAGCGAAAAGGAATTCGACCAGACCCGCGAAGAAAAGGAAGATTGCGGCGTGCAACATGACGGATATGTTTTCGACCACCTGGCTCACATGGAATGCCTTCATGCCTTCGAAAAGGAACATACGAGCTCTGACGCGACGTATTGGCATATCTGGATACTGGGTAAGCCGGATATACCTGCGAAGCCACTGTTGCACTAAAGTAGCACCGACGCCGCACGCGAGACTGAGGCAGAGACTGAGGAACCAAAGGATATTCACATGAATGGCATAACGTGAGGGGGTAAATGTATCGTCAAAAACCGGAGGCGTGAGTCGTTCTCCATTGGAGATACCCGCGAGTTCCTGAGTGATTTGTCGGAGAAGCTTAGAGGACACGTCGGTGGGATCAGAGCTGAGTGACTTGTAGCTTTCAATGAGAAACGCAGCAACCGTTGCGGAGAATATGCCTGTCTGTAGAATGTTGTTCCAAAGATAAATGGGGTCACGAACGTCGATGAATCATTTGCAACGCACATATACGAGGATTCCGTCCATGTCATTCTTCCACCGATCAATCATGGCATCATCATGCTGACTAGCATGTGAGATGCTGAGAGCCCACATCTTTGCAGAAGGGTCGTCGCCGCCTGACGCACCTGCAGCCGCTTGTGTCGATGGTAACGAAGTGTCAGAAAAACAGCGCAGCAATTCCAGGCAAACACACACATTTCGTCCCTCTTCCCCTTTCCTCGTCCTGAGGGGCAGACGTACTGGGATCCATGATGGAGAGAAAAAGAGGTGGATTTGTGGAAGGGCAAATTAGGCATATTGAGAGTCGGGCTTTTTATAAAGACTTTTTGCCAGGGTGAAGACTGTGACGCCAGGGGCAGTACTGTCAATTCCGACTGTCCAGGGCGCAAGATCTGGACTGTCGAGGCGCTACTGTATGAGACAGGTGGGCGTCGCATGACTCTGGACATGTTGGCCATTAATGGTCAAAGGGGTCGATCGAACTACATGACAAGTCGACTGCGTGTGGAGGCGGACACAACCCGTGGCGGCCAGCGCCAGGAACAAACCCACAATTTCAAATTGGTCCAAACCGCACATCCAACAGACTTGGACTTGGCAACAGTAATATCGTACTATGGTGGGAAGATATAAAGTCCGGGATGAGAATAACCTCCTCCTGACTCCTTCACATGAACCGTGAGAATAAGGTCGCTGACTATGACCCCAGGTCTGACTGAAATGATTGGCCTTTAGCTCCTTGTCGAAGTCGAAGGACTTCCCTGCCGTCCGTTTCTGATGTTCTTTCCCCAGATCTTCCAACGACGTCCTCTAAAGGACTTGGAAATCAGTCGGCACGCTGCAACAACCGCCGCTCGTGGAACACCCATCACGCATCACGTGCTGAGGGGAAGCCATTGGCCCTAGAAACCCCGGCGAGGCGCTGGTTGCGTAATGTAACTACTGTGGGAGATTGTGATAAAGATAAATAGGAATACTATAGAGGATGGGACGACTCATACACGCACGGATAGCATTCTGGACAGGACGGATCGCAGGCTGTACGTTGATTAGTCCTTGATTCAAGTTGTCTGCCAGTAGTTTCTGGGACGTCACCAGTTTCTCCATTGGTGTGCACCTGGTCGAGATCTCCGAGCACATTTTGAGTTATTGCTAATACTTGGTTAACTCGTTGAAGAAGCTCGAGCACTGCTGCCGTAGCCCGAAAATGGATGGTGGCCATATCCGCGCTCGAAACGTGCCCCCAGGGATCCCGCTATAACCCAATGCTCCAGCATAAAGAGCAGTGCGGGAACGCTGACCTGGGCTCTGTTAGCGTAGTCTCGTCAGAAGCAAAGTTGGGCAAACAGGTAAGGGCAGTGGTATGCCTCGGGAGTATGTTTCGGGAATAATCTGTACATTCAATGGTAGAGGAGCAACATGGAACATCTAAGTTCTACATCCACATCGGACAAAGGGCCTCGTGTTCATCTTGAATGATCACATCCTTCCATCCTCAGTCTTCCCATGTTATATGACCTGCGTGATGGAACGCCTTAGTACCTTCTCTTATTCCGGGCTCCAGCTCTGCTAGAACGTGTCACTCAACAGCTCAGACGTTACACATACCATCGCATCGACGTGGCCAAGTTTCTCTGAGCAACCAACGGTCAACGAAAGAAAGGGCCTGGGTCTTCTGCATTGTCATCTTGCTGTGCTGTGGCTGAAAGTGCAATGAATGAGCCTTAAATATGGGCGGTGGCTCACAATTGGTCCATATCATTGCAAGGTCTATCCTCGTTTTCGGTGTTCTGGGCGCGCACAGGCGCAAATTGGGTGGGCAACAACACGTCGTCGTAGCTCTTAAAAAAAGCGATGATGGACCAAACAATTCACCGACAATACGACGTGAGGAGCTCCACGTACCACATCATTCCCTACGAGTCGCAAGACTGCGTCCAATCCCCGCTTCCCACACCTCCGTTTATGGGACCATCTCCCACGCCCCTGCGCCACGCGGTGCTCCCATGATGTCACAATAAGTCGCCGATGCGCCCGGGCGGCGCGGTGTCGTGCGACCAGTCGCGCACGACGAGCTCCAGTGGAGTGCACGAGGTGACCATGGTCGCGTGGGCGGGGGCAGAGATCGGGGGGTGCGGGTTTGCAGCCTGGAGAACGCGTGCGCCAACGGTTGGAGGGGAGGCTCAGTTTTTCGAGGACTGAAAAGAAACGTTGGATCAGAGGGGAGCTCCATTGGGTAATGGAGAAGGCTGGACGGACGCACACGGAGAAGAGCCCACACTCCCCGTGGGAAAATGGTCACGTGGTTATTATTCTACGGCTCTTAAATTGAATTCCATCTCTGGAAAATCGGACAATCAGGAGAATGGATGAAACAAACAAGTCGCGAAGGTGCGGGTTTGAAGGTCGAGGACTGACTCTAGATTTTTTCTTTTCTTTTCACTGAGTCAACTGGCACAAGGCGAAATCATCTATACAGGGTGTGTAGAACGTTTCATACATTGGCGCACATATTCAGTTGATCCTCTCTACCCGCCCTTTCCTTCCCTACGTATTCCGGAGGATTCAGACACCCCAGTTCGCCGAATCGCAACTGCACAAGGCGCAACAACGAGGGAGTTACAGTTATCAAAATTTCAAACTAGGAGCTACTGTTACAACAACGGGAATGAGGCATGGCTTTCTTTACATTCAAGCAAAACTCCTTTCTCGTATTACAGAATCACAAGAATACCGAAATCTCGACTAAAATCCGCGCTGTTGTAGCGGTTCGACGAACTTGACATCCAAAGTTGAGACGAGGCGCTTTACGGAGGATTTTATAACCAAATAATACGCTTCCGTTGGATGTTTGCCTAGATGGAGGGCACAACGGTGTAAGCTCGACGATGTTCAACACTCGAATGATCAGGAACATAGCTTACCTGTTGACACTCCATTCTCTGACACCAACTGTGTATGTGCATGCGATACATCGTTCAAGGCCTCGACAAGGCGTTGCTGATCAGCGTGTGAGAACTCTCTGCCGCTCAGTTCACGACAAAGTTCTTCGAGAGTCATCTTGGTTTCCTCGAGTTCCACATGAGACGGTTTCCCCAACTGTGGGATAAGCACGAGAATCTTGGACGTGAACTCCGCCACCGTGTTCAATCGTTCGTCCGACCCGGGCCGCACGTCGCTGCGTTGAGTAGATTGGTAGGATAGAACGAGTGGATCATCCATGCCGCCAACGACCTCGGCGAGCGCAGCAACCGTCTCCTTGCTCCGGTGGGAATCGTTTCTGCGTTCCGCGTCAGAGAGTTGTTCTAGAAGCGCGCGTTTGAAGATAGCCACGGTCCTCAGCGCCGAAGCGGCAACCACGGAATCAGTGTCGGAGGTCAGACGCTGGAGGGCGTCGCCTATGGACTTTGGGAGGTCCAGAGCCACCACGCCTTTGACATTATTGGAAAGAGAGGCCCTTGACATTTCCCAGACCGCCCGACAGCAAGTAATTGCACGGCGGCGGCGGGCCTTACCGTCTATCCTCATATGGTCACTAGTGCAGGAATCGAAGAGGTGTACGAGCCGGTGGCGAAGTGACGACTCCTTTCCTCTCGCCTCGAAGAGGAATCCAATATCGTGAAAACGAGTACAAAGATGAACCTCGGCATGCTTGGCAACATCTTGGTCGGTCTGCAAATAACCGGGGATTGCACCCACAAAGGCTTCTAGTTCGTGTTCTTCGCGACACATGCCGAGCGTCGACTCCAAGGCATCTTTGTCGAGTTCAGCTTTGTACGACATCATGCCCATCAAATGTTTGTCCATCCCTTTACGGAAGTGCCCCCGCATCTCATCAATCTTGGCCCGAACGTGGCTGGAGCACGCGAATAGATACAGAAAGGAGATGGCGAAAAAGTGCCCCATGTACCACAAGACCGAGGTCAGCGGTGTCTGGAAAGGGCAATGTCGGTATATCGCTGGGAGAAGGGTGAGGACGAAGTAGATCGCGGTAAGGATAGAGACGACCACGACAATAACCTCCGCGACTTCGTCATTGATGGCGAAAAGGAATTCGCAGAGACCAGCAAAGAAAAGAAAGATTGCGGCGTGCAGCATGACGGAAATGTTTTCGACCACCCAGCTCACATGGAAATCTCGGATGCCCTTGAAAAGGAACGCACGCATTCTGACACGACGTAATGGCGCATCTGAATGCTGGGTGAGCCGAATGTACCTGCGAAGCCACTGTTGTACTAGAGTAGCGCCGAGGCCGCAGGCGAGGCTGAGACAGAGGCTGAGGAACCAAAGGATGTTCACATGAATCGCATATCGTGGGGGCCGAAACGTGTCGTCAAGGGTGGGAGGGGTGAGTCGATCTCCGTTGGAGATCCCAGCGAGTTCCTGCGTGATTTGTTGAAGAAGCCTGGAGGACACGTCGGTGGAATCAGGCATGAGGGTCTTGTAGCCGTCAATGAGAAATGCGGCAACCGTCGCAGAGAAAACACCTGTCTGGAGAACGTTGCCAAAGGTCAGTGGGGTTGCAACCACCGATGAACCTAGTTATGTTGATCGCACATATATGAGGATTCCATCCATATCATTCTTCCAGCGCTCGGCCATAGCGAGATCATGCTCGGAGGCATGGGAGATACTGAGAGTCCACATCTTTGCGGAAGGGTCATCGCCGCCGGGCAAACTTGGAGCGACAGCTATTGACAGAAACGAAAACTTGAAAGTAAGATAAAAGACGTAGCAATCCCATACGAACACCCACTTTTTGCCGCATTTCCTTTCTCCTCATCTTGAGCGACAGACTTCTCAGGATTCATGGCGAGAAGATAATAGTAGTGGAAGAGCGAATTGGGCTGATTGAAAGTCGGAGATACGTTTTAAAAAGGCTTCGCTAAGGTGACTCAGACCTGTGTTATTTGTGAGGCAACATTAATGTTCCGTCACGATCCCGACTGCCTGAGGCGCAAGGCTGTCAAACATGTTGAGGTGCCATGAGACCAGGGATTGTCGCATAATTATTGGGAACTCGCCATCATTGGCCAGAAACGATCGAACTAGTACACAGTCCTATATGCGGACACGACTCGTGGACCCCTGGGCCAGGAACGAAACCCCGCGAATGTCAAATCAGGCCAACAATGTGCAAACCCAGGAGGTAGAGAAGTTGCGGACGTCAGCTGGGGTCGAAAAAACCCCACGGCAAAAGCTCCCCGTGAGAAATCACTTTTCATGACATCTTCGCTGATTGGCAATGATTGGCCCGCAACTCGTTCTCGAAGAATTTCCGACAAGTCTTCCATTTCTGGCGTTCCTTCCCCAGCTCTTCTAGCGACATCCCTCTGAATGGGTCGTAGCCGGGGTCCTCTAAACGACACAACCGGCTCATCACGTCTCCGATGCCTCCCCGATCGGGCCCAGAATGCAGCCCTGTATCAGCCATGGCATGGGCCTGTTCGCGCAGCTTGCCGGAACACTCATCACGTGCTGAGGCGGAGCTATCAGCCCTACACACTTACGCCTATAAGATGACTCATTTACGCACCAATAGCATTCCGAATAATTGAATGAATTGCAACCTGTGCATTGTCCGGCGCTTGCTTTAAGTTCTCCCTCAACAGCTTCTGGGACGTCGCCAGCTTCTCCAGCGTCGGTCTCCCGGCCGAAACCTCCGAGCGCATCTGGAGTTTCTCCCAGTACTTGACGCACTCGTTGAAGAAGCTCAAGAGCTGCTGTCGGCTCTGTTGCAGCCCGAAAATGGCTATTTGGATGGGAGGCATGTCCACGTTCGGCGCGTGGTCCCGCATTGTGTGGAGCAGGGAACCCGCTGTCATCATATGTGGACAGAGCTGCCTTGCGATGGCGGAAAGATCCGAAGCCTAAAGTGGATAGTATTAGCACCCTGAGCGAAGATGTCGGGAATGAACCAGAAGCGTACAGCGGCGGACTCTGGCTCACGATCAGAATCCACTTCAACACCTTCTATTCCGTCGTTTGTAAGCGCCCCAACACCCTTTCGGTCGACAGTAAGCCCTGAACAAGGAATAATGAATTGGGGTTGGTGTCTCACCTTCCACTTTAATATCACTTCTTCGAGGGTATCCTTATAGTCGAGCCACCTCTCCACTCGGACGCGGTCAACATGCACCGTGTCAATCGCCCGGTTCAGATTATGCATCTCGATGGCCCAAAAGTTTCCCAGCAACTTATAAGCGGCCTGTATATCCCTGAGAGAAATGTTTATGTCGTCAAATAAGTCGGCGTCGAATAGCAGAGGTTTGGAGTTAGCTGTTGAGATGGGCATGAGCGACTCATGGTTATCAACGGGATGCAGTAGGTGGAAAACGAACTCACCTGCCTTAACGATGCACTTGAACTGCTTGCACGGGCCTCTCTTAAACGATATCTTGAGTCGACTTGCCTCTCCCCGCAACCGCCGTGCCATCTCGAGCAACCCCAGGAGAACCTCCAAGGTGCCACTCTGGAAGCGCATGCGTTCCAAGACTGCGTCGACATAGCTATTCGCAAAAGTATGGCTTGCCTGCAAGAAACTCGCATAGTCCGCACGGGCGGATGCGCTAGCTTCGTCATACACGAGAAGCGCGTGAGGTAACCGCTCGTGGTCCCCATGGGCCGTCGGCAATGGCGAACCCGGCGCTGGTGGCAACTGGCCAAGGTGCGTACGAAGATCCTCCACGTGCAGCATGTTCTTCTTCCACGCTGTGCAGGACTGCTGGAGGGCCGTTGCGAGATCGGGCTATGAACGGAGTTGTGTTGTCTTTAACGGCAATACATGATGGGTAGGCATGACAAACGGTGCTTCGGGGCGCTGCATGCGACTTGAGCGACAGCAGAGAACCTCCTACAAAACGAGCGACGAGGCGCGGGCTCACGCGGAGCTTTCTGATAGCTGAAAAGGGCTTAGACCCATGAGCGGGAGGCGGGGTACACCTGTCGATCGGTGCAGAAGGAGTCATCTATCGGGATGGGGGGATAGCCAACGAGATTCATATAATAGCCTTTGGCCGAGGACCAGAAGGCTGTAGAACATCCCAGATGTTGACGTTGCTGTGCGAGAAGACAAGGCATAATTGAGGGCGCTTGCTGGTCACAACCGCGGCCCACAATTACGGCATCCCTGTTCCTGGCCATTGGAGCTCGGAATGCGCTGGAATATGCTGGAATACTGTACTGTATGCTGGTTGACCCCAGGCGACATGAGCGACATCACCACGACATCGACCCGGCTGACGGCTGAGTCTTCTTCGGAGTCTGACGGCGAATTCAACGAGGAAATTCAAAATTCCATCACCGCGCTGTGACTCGGGCAAACAACCATACTATCGTAGACTTGCTCCAGGGCCAGAGACGGAAATCGTGCTATTTTGGGCAGCTGCAGGGCGGTCTGAACAAGTATCTACCAGTGAGTACACTCAGAATGACCACGACCGGGCACTGACCGCTGCGTCTCGACCACTCCCGCTCCATTGACGACAGGCAACTCAGCTCACTAAATCGACTCTACCGACTGTCCCTCGTCGCCCGTGCGGAGCTGTCTTCGTTTTTTTTTTCTTTCTCTTTCCTCAATACCCTTCATCCTCAGCGACTGGATCCAGATTTAGAGGTGATGCGGAAATGCGAGGTGAAAACAGTGGCATCACTTTTTCTCAGTTGCCAGCCCTGTCCACATCTTCTGTTGTACTCCTACGTAGACTTCGAACCTACTGGCGCGGCGTCGTTCAAAACGCAAACTACAGCGCCTCACGGCGATTACGTACATTAATTATACGATGGGTGCAGGTCATGTTTCCCACTTGCCAAGACGCCTCCTCCAAGAAGCAGTTGAAAGGTGGCGAAAGCAGGTCCGAGTTTTACCGATCAACCCTGGGGATAGGGCAAGGCTTTCGCTTCCATCGATGAGGCATGCGGGACTGAGTCACACACCCCCGAAAAATGCCTGACTGATTCTTTTTCCATGTGTTCTGAGTCTGAGTCATGTCCACCGATGTATCTCCCCAAGTTGTTGTTTTGTGGCTGGATTTGCCTGTTCGTAGGGCTAAGAGAATCATATTAATATTGTATCCGAGTCCTTAACGATGCTCATAACTTTGCATAAATCAGATACATAATACTCTCACTTCGATTGCTGGTGCTCTCGTAGCTGGGACCAAGTCATGTCATATTGAAAACCCACGGGGGGTGATAGTGTCCCCTGACATGAATCTCGAAGGCGACATATCTCGTATCCATTGACTACTCGCGGTGTATATGACAACGTGGATACAAAAGGTGATGATGTCGCCCTACTAACTCTGCGCGGGTATTATCATACACTTCAGCCTCCTTGAAATGATGGCCCAGATCTGTGCAGACAGGACCCCGTACTCGAACTCTGCAAACCTCACAGTAGAAATGGTCTAGGAAAAGGCTAGATAGACGCATCTCGGGTTTTCTCTGGCTTGTGGCTCCATCGATGTGTCTAGAGTCCTTCAAAAGAGTCCAACGATAAACTGGCGGGGTGCGGAGGGTGGTTGTCCAGAAGAAACTTGTCCCCTTCAAGTCGAGGGGCATTTGGTGATGTATGCTGAAGCATTAATGGTACTTGGACCACATGTGTAGGTGGTTGTGCCACAGGACAATTGGAGGTATGTCTTGAGAGGGAAGACAAAGGAGAATGGGGGAGAGAGGGCAGGAGAGTAAGAGGCAAAGAGGGCGACGCCGCCATATGCAGACGCGCGAGGGCCCAAGCATATACAAAAGTCATGGGTCGGATATACAAGAGAGGAGGCAGTCATGGTAAATGACGATAAGAAAAAAGAAGTAGTGAGAAATCTGAGTCAGATTGAATCGTCGCATCGTGGAAGTGATCGAGAGACGTTGATGGCGGCAACTCGTCGTCTGCTGTGCGCACCACGCAGTCGGTTGCTTGTTGAAGGAACGCGGCGAGGCGGTCCACTGTTACAATAGGCGGGTCCCGGCCCGCTGGGAGCTCCCGATCTCACCAGAGCTCGGTTTTGTGCAACACAACTCAATTTGATTCAACATAGGCCATATAACAACATTTCCCTTCCCCTTTCTCTTGTCCCTTTCACTCTCGACAACGCCTCCAAGACTTAGCTAGGGTCACTACCACCCAGCGACCATTCGGATGTCTAACCCTCTTCTTATAATAATGTCCTTGACTCTTACTGACACCTCTATCAGCAGTCCATTCGTGCTATCATGGCCTCCTACCGTTTAGTCCCCTTTAGATGTCCCCGATACATACTTTCCCCATCCATTACATTTACCCCCAGACTTGGTGACTACGCACTGAGTTACGCTCATGTATATAGCCCGACGTTCTCCAGCTGCTGTCAGATCGCAACTGTCATACTGGCACTACTTCCTTTCCTCCTTGGGTCGATGTCGCGGAACCACTTTTCACATCGTTGTCTTCTCTCCCTTATTTCCCCATGCCTCCAAGCTCATCTTGTTCTTGTTCCCGTCTCGCTGTTCGTCGCCCTTGTCATCTTTTTTCCCATCGTCGCCTGCTCTTATCAGCGCTTTTCCCCTCTCGCCTACTCTTCTCCTTGAGACTCCTTATCTCGACAACCAAGCTCTTCATTGACTCTCCACAATGCTATATACAATGGTTTGAAAACCATCCCTTCATACAGCGTATTGCGAAGCCACCAGAAGATGCTTATGTGCAGCACGGACGTGGGGAGATCGATAAGCGAGGGTTTGTATTTACCGAAGGCCCATGATTTCACTCCAGAAAGTACGTGACGGAAAGTGAGTTAACCAGCTGGTAACCAGACCTCAGGGGTCAGTTTACCAGTGAGTTAATTCCAACAACTTACAAGCGGCTCGGATATTTCTGGGCGAAAGGCCCATGTCGTTAAATATGTCTGCGTCGAACAGCAGAAGGTTGGCGTTAACTGTTGAGAGGGGCATGAGCAAGTTGAGGTCGAGACGCTTGCGAAGATCTTCCACCTGTTGCACGATGCATGAATATAGCGAACAGTGCCTTGAGCCGCTGTATGTGACTTGGAGCGACAGCAGAGAACCTGCTGAGAAACGTGCGACGATGCGTGAGCTCACGCGGAGCATCTTGACGGCTTAAAACGGTCTAGATTCATGAGCTAAGTGTTCGGCGCTCCGCTGAGTGTGCTTGCTTGGCCCAATGGGAACTACAGTGCGACGGCCAAGTACAGCGTTATCACGCATCACCCTACTTCCTGACCATTAGGATTGGAATGTACTAGAACATGTTGGTATACTCTAGGCGTCTAAGCGACGCAAGCTGTGTCAAGCTGAGTGACATCGTCTGGCCTTGAGGCCATCATGATGGTCGATCTGTCGGTTGATAATAAAAGTACGATGTTCGACTTGCATTTCTGAGCTTGAGATCACGCCTATCGCGGCGGCATGAGCCACTCTCGCATACACGTCGGGCCTTTTTTCTGGATGTTTTTTGGAGCAAAAGACGGGTGAAAGGAAGGCCAAAGACGGAGAGGATGACGCCGACGGCTGTTCTGTGGAGTCCAAGTCAAAGAAGAAAACAGATGACGAGAGCCGGCAGGACGGGGATGACCTGAATGGCAGTTCGATCATGGGCGGGCGAGCCTTTATACAAAGGCGAAGAGCGAGGATCCGCACAGGAAGTTCGAGAATACACACAAGAGAGCGCGCCAAGGGGCGAGTTCATATACAGTACTTGACAACTGTCTTTATTAGCGCAACTTGAGCAGGCTGGGGGCAGTGGAAATGGTAAGAAGGCCGATAATGGCATCATTAAGAGTCGAGCTGGTAATCGTAGGTGCCGAGTGGTGGATGGTAAGCGCATGCATGGCGCGTGGGTGCACTGTAGGAGCAAGGGAACGACAATGCGAACAGTTTACGTGAGCCAGCGTCCGAGGAAGAAGAACAAAATGATGGCATATTTGGGAAGCATATAGTATAGAATCGGGATTCTGCGCACCACGAGACATATGTAATGACTGACTTACAAAGAAGAGGTGGCAAGCATATATTACGCGTGGTACGACCATGTACAAACACTACGAGTTATCACGTCAAAGTTCCAAGCTACAGTAGGAGGGAGGCCACTCGTGGGAAATGCATCATGTGGCCTTGTGACCAACTCCTACAATTAATTTTGAACTCTTTTTAAGTTACTGCTTCCCCTTCCGTCCTCGGATCTGATCTGTGTGGCGACGACACTAATTGATCGTACTCTATGAAGAAGCTCAAGCTCAAGCACCGCTGCTCCCTTCTTGCACTCCAAAAATGGCGACTTGTACGGGTCCCCGTATGGGGCTATGTTTGCGCTTGAAATGTGGTCGCATATTCAAGCTCAAAATTTGTGTTGGTGAGAGATCTCTGGTCATGTATGCAATGGTGGGAGCTCTGGACCCTAACGCGCCCAACTATGGTAGTTGCGGCATCCTCGGTGCTAGAGGGACCATGTTGGGAACAGACGCAGAGGGGCTATTGCGGCTACCGGCCATGTGCAGTTGGTTCGTTTTTTTGGAATACGACTACTATGCTATGGGCAGAACCCGCTAGCATGGCAGTGCGCTGATCCGAGGGCCCAAAACTCATACTATATGACACAGGTACGCCATCAACGTGAACGATCCAGGCAGCACCGAGTTCAGTCGGCCGTACGTCCAGACCCCACTGGCAGTTGCGTCACTGGCAGTGGGTCATTCGGGAAAGCCTGTCAGGAGGAAGAACAAGGGACGCCGGGTGACATAGTACGTACACCCGCAACTTGGCCTCTTTTTTCACCCCTGAATATATCTTTAATCGCTGTTCTCGTCCTCGTCTCCACCGGCCATTGTGTCAGCCTCGTGCGATGCGGTACACTACCGTAAACTGCTTCAGGAAAGCTTCGAGCCGGATATATTGTGTCGGTTCAACCCCGGAAGATGGTGAATAGGAGACGTAAGGAACGTAAGTGAGAGGAGGAAGTCGAAGGTGCCGATGCTACCAGTCAAGGACAGTGGCAGACCGCCAGTAGGGTACCATACGGTGCGGATTGGAATTTGGTCATTATGTTCTACTACTTCCAAGTCCCTTAAAAACCATCCTAGTGCATTTATGTGATAGAATGAATAGTTCGTGGTTGCGGCAAGATTTCGTAGAAGGCCCTGATGCCCTCACTCAGCTGAAATGAAAATGAGCAGATCCATGAAACAGAAGTTACGTTAACAGTCCCACGTCTCGGGCCGAATAAGGAAACGGCCCGGGTCACAGGAACAGGAAACAAACAATTTTATGGCGTGCGTCCATGTTCGTGCATGCTGTTCCCTCGATATAATTTTATGAGTCTGGACATTCAGTTGACCACCCCTCCATCACGAGAGTTGACATCCTCTGCGCCTATCGGTAGGGCGCTCCGCCGATAACTCATGAAAAAAAAACCCGTTTTCAGCCGTCAAGAAGAACCCGCCCATCGTCCGAAGTCGGGCGTTTCGTAGTGGGTTCTCTGTTATCGATCACTCAAGTTACATACAGTGCCGCGATGAACAGTCCGTCATTTCCATTCTCTGTGTACAGTAAAGGAAAATACACCGCTATTTATTGGCTGATCCCGCCGTGGCCTACTCCAGCAGTCCTAGAACGCAACATGTTGCACGGGGACGTGGACGATTCTTTTCATGCAGTTCGACCAGTTGCCACCTTTGTTCTTACCCTCGCAAATTTCCTACGAGGACGAGGGGTCCTCGTCTTGTGCGCAACTCGTGTTTGACGAAGCCAGCGCATCCGTGTCGACTATACGAATGATACCTTGGAGGTTCTCCTATCTTTATTCGAGATAGAGTGACGGCGGGGAGGCGCCACTTGAGCGTCGCCCATGCAAGCAGTTCGGGTGCATCACCAAAGGTGAGTTTTGCTACAGATCATGCCCGTTGATAACCACGACTTGCTCACGTCCACGTCAGCACCTAACTTCACTGTCTGACGTCGAGATATTTGGCAACATAGGTCCTTTCACTGGGGGATATCCTCCCCGGTTATCAGTTGGCGGATCTATTCTTGGGCCACCGAGATGCAGAATTTGAGCCAGACCATCGACACGACTCACATTGTCCAAAAAGACAAGCCGCCCCCGAAACGATATTAAAGTGGAAAGTGAGGCATCGCTCTACTTTGTTCCCTTTTTCAGGGCTTATTGTCGATTAAAATGGTGTTGGAGCACATTGGAACTACAGAAAAGAAGATTTTGGGGCGGATCTTGAGCCTGACATCGTCGCTGTATGCTTCTAGATAATTGCCTACATCTTCGCTCAGGGTGCTGATATTGGTTGTTTCAGGGTTCGGATCTCATCGCCATCGCGAAGCAACTCTAGCCACACATGACCACAGCGGGTTCCATGCCCTATACAATGCGGGACCACGTTTCGAGCTCTGACATTGCGCCCTTCCAAGTCACTATTGTCGAGCCGTAAAAGAGCCAGCAACCTTGCTTAAGCTTCTTTAGTAAGTGCGTCACGAGCGCATATCGGGTTTCTCCCAGTGGAGCTTCTACTGGGTGAGTGTCAATGGAAAAGTTCGTTCTGTCCCATTCCATTGGTGCGAGTGTGAGCCATCCTATACGATATTTTCGTGCACAGGGTTGATGACTCTGCCTTGGTACGTTATCCAGTGTTCTGACATAGCGCATATACGGCGGGCGATGAGCCGTGCTGTGATTGGTTCCCGACTGACCTTCGGGCCTAATAATCACAGAGGGATCAGGGATGTGATGGGCCGGTTGCGCACCTTGGAAGACCCTGGCGTATGACCCATTTAGAGAGATGTCTCTGGAGGAGCTGTGGAAGGGACGATGAGCGGTGTATGGGTGCTAGAACTTTCTTTGAGAACGAGCTACGGGCCCAATCACAGCCGATCAACCGAAAAGCGATTACTTACTGGAGGCATTTGTCGCGAAGTTTATCCGACCGAGAGTATGTCCGCAGCTTTTCGACCCCTTGAGTTAACGTTTTGTGCTTTGTTGGGCCGATTCATCGGTTGCGGGGTTTGTCCGCATACAGTAGGACCGTGTAGTATACTAACTAGTTCGATCACCTTGGTCTTTAATGACTAACATGGCAAGAAGTTCGCGAACATCCCTTGTCTCATACGGTCTCAACTAGTTTGACAATCTTACGCCGCGGACACGGAGTCAAAACACTGCCCCGTGTCACAGTCACCTTAATAGCTAGTCTTTATAAATACGTCTTCGACTCTCAAGCGGCTTGATTCGCCCTTCCACTGACCTTTTTTCTCTTATATCATGGATCCTGAAAACCCCGCCGCCCAAGATGAGGAGAGGGGAAAGGTGGTGAAAGGTGGGTGTCCTCGTAGAATTTCCACCTCGCTTTTCCAACATCTTACTGCTACCGACACTAGCAGCTGCTGGTCCGTTACACGACGATGGCTCCTCTGTAAAGATGTGGCAGCTCAGTATCTCGCATGCCACCTAGCACGATACTGCCATGGCCGATCGCTGGAAGAATGATATGGACGGAATTCTCATATATGTAATTTTTGAAACAATTCATCGATGTTTGGTACCCTATTGACCTTTGGAACGACGTTCTCCAGACGGGTATATTTTCCGCGACGGTGGCTGCATTTCTCATTGAAAGCTACAAGTACCTGAAGCCTGATACCGCCGAAATATCCGCCACACTTCTTCAACAAATCACCCAGGAGCTCGCTGGGATCTCCAACGGGGATCGAGTCACCCCTCCGACTCTTGACGCGTTTCAGCCTGAACGTTGGGCTATTCGTGTGAACATTCTTTGGTTCCTCAGTCTCTGCCTCGGTCTCGGCTGCGGCATGGGCGCTACATTAGTGCAACAGTGGGTTCGCAGGTATATCCGGCTTACCCAGTATTCAGATGCACCAATACGTCGCGTCCGGATTCGCATGTACCTTTTCGAAGGCATTCAGTATTTCCATATAAGCTGGGTGGTCGAAAACACCTCCATCTTGTTGCACGCGGCAATTTTCCTTTTCTTCGCGGTCTCATCGACTTCCTATTCGCCATCAATGACGAAGTCGCGGACGTTATCCTTGTGATCGTCTCCGTCTTTGCGGCCATCTACGTCATCCTCACACTTCTCCCAGCAATTTTGCGGGAATGCCCTTTCCAGACCCCCCAGACCTCTATTTTTTGGTACTTTGGCCATATTCTCGCCATCGTGTCCCTGTCTCTGTTCACATCTAGCCGTGTTCGATCGAAGATTGACATGCTGCGGAGGAACGTCCGTGAGGGGATGGACCTGCATCTATTGCGCATGATGGAGCACAAAGCTGAACTGGATAAAGCTGCCCTCAAGTCAACCCTCAACATGTGCCGCGACGAAGACGAATTAGAAACCTTTGTGGACGCAATCCCCAGTTACCTGCAGATAGGCCACGGAGTTGACACAAACGCCAAGCCGGATATTGGCGCCCGTATCGACGATATTCAGTCACTATTCCAGGCTAAAGGGAAGGAGGCGCAGGTTCGTCACCGGCTTGCACACCTCTTCACCTCCTGCACCAACGATCATAAGAGAATGGAAGAAGGAGCGCGTCGCCGCCGCGCAATCACCTGCTGCCGTGCGATCTGGGAAATGTCAAGGGCGTCTCTGTCCATCAAGGATATGGACCCTGTTCTTCCACTGACCTTATGCGACACTCTCCACCGCCTCACCTCCGACACCGACTCCGCCATCGCGGCTTCGGCGATAAGGGCCGTGGCAATCTTTAAACGCGCGATCCTAGAACAACGCGTGAACGCAGATGCTACGAAGGACGCCGAGTGGAGCAAGGATACGGTGGCTGCCCCCGCCGAGGGCGTCGGCAGCGTAAAAGATCAAGTCTCCCCTCCCTACCGAACTGGGCAACGCAACGACGAGCTATCGGACGAGCGGTTGAATACAGTGACTGAATTCACGTCGAATATCCTCGTGGTGATTCCGCATTTGGGGAAACCGTCTCATATGGATCTCGAGGAGTTGAGGATGACGCTTGAAGAGCTTTGTCGTGAACTGAACGGCCGAGACTTTTCACACGCTGATCAACAGCGCTTGGTCGACGTTTTGAGCGAGGCATCGCTTGCACATGCGCAGTTGGAGTCTGGCCATGCAGTGTCGACAGGTACGCTCTGTCCTTAACGATTCGAGGGTCTGGCACCACCAAGCATGGATGATGGCTCACACCGTAGTTCCCTCTATCTAGGGAGACATCCGTCGGAACAGTATTATTTGGTCTTAAATTCCTCCGTAAGGCGTCTGGTCTCAACATTGGATGTCAAGTTTGCCGAACCGCTACAACAACACGGGTTTTAGTTTCTCGCGATTCTGTCATACAGGAAAGGAGCTTTAGTTGCTTATAAATGCAGAGGGAGAGATGTATCTCGTTCTTGTTGCCGATAACGGTAGTTTCTAGTTGAAGAATCGATAGCGGTGATCCCTTTCTCCTATCGCGACTCGGGTTGAGCGAACGAGGACGGCATGCGGAACCAGAAAGGGTCTGATTAAAGGTGGGGTTCGTCAACCTGAACGCGTGCGTTGGTGTAGATGTCCTTGCCTTGTATCGAAAACAAAACAACTTAACTTTTTGGGGCACTCCGACCGTCAAACAAGTTATTTTTCCCACGCCCTCACCAGCTATGCGAACGCGGTACGTTCCCACACGACTCTCACGCCCTTTCTCCTTCAAGTTAAAGCCCCCCCCTGGAATGTGCAGCGGTCCGACGACTATGTTGATTCTACAGAGGGCAAAGACTCCGACAGAGCCACGCCACCTTTTCGTACGACCATGACACGTGTCTTGCTTCTTTATTCTAGTTCCGTGATCAACACTGGGCTACTTCAAGTTCTCGGCCATGTTGTGTGCTTTTGGGCGCTCTCGACTTGGGAGGTTGACCCTCACCGTGACTGCGTCATGGACGTGCGAAGCAGTATTTTCTTGCGAGTACATCCAGAATTCCAAGGGTAAAGACAGAGGAATGGTATAAGTGGGAGACGAAGCAATACATAGTCCGTACAAGATAAAAGAAGGCAAAGGTTGTAGCCTACATAGCAGGTCAACCAAAAATATCTGCAACGCGCATTGCGCACGCGCAGCTGTGCTCTCTTCATACAACACGTGGTGATCCAATCACCAGCTTCTCCGCGTCTTCGTACTCAGGTAGGCCCGCATCTGCATGAGACATCGAGCCTGTATACGGCGTAAGCCGAATATCGTCATCATAGCTCATGCGTGGGACAGATATACCCCCTCGTTGACCGCCCCTTATAGGGGAATAATCCTCCACGCCAAAAGCGCGGCCCAGGTCCGCCTTGCTAGTGGTGGGTGCGGACGAGCGCCGACCTGTGATACGGTGTACAAAGTAGGACAGCTCGGATCCAATTTCGACGGCAAAGTCCCCTGCAGTGGCCCCAGGAGCGAGCGTCAGGATGTGGTGAAAGAGCGACCGAGATGGCAAAGACGTCAGACGTACACAAGTTGATCGAGTCCCAGAGCGGTCGCCAAATACTTGTGTGGCGTTCCACCGGTTCCACCTGATACTCCTTCCAATTAAAGGCCCACATCATGAAGAGCGAGAAGAAAACCATCTACATGCGATCAACCGGGAAGCCCGATAAGGGGTGAAAAAAACCCTATACCTCGATACAAATTGCTAATGCGTTGAGGCCGTCGGCAATATTGGTAGAAGTCCAAAACTCCGTTCCGTGAATGACGCGGTCCTTCAGCGCGTTCAACTTCAGAAACAGGTGTAATTAGCGGAGAGAAGGGTATTGTGGACAATGTACTCCATACCACGAAAGACTGGTAAAATGTGAACATAACAATGAGTTTGATTGATAAAAACTTGGCAAGAGGGCGACGTCCGGCGAGCTCTTCCTTGGTGAGGCCATAAAACAGGATCAAACCATACAGCGCGATACTAGAAGAATCGTCAGCACAAGAGAGTGATGTGTAAGTTGGATGTACCTGATGCTAACGAAATCCACCGATTCCAGATATACCTCTGCGAAGTGAACGCTGTAAGGCCCGGAGGCGCACAACACATCGTAGTGTTGACATATTATCCCTGCGATAGAGACCGCTGTGATGCATGAGCGAGGACCGAGAAACAGCCAATACGTAGGGCGTACCGGGCCGAATCAAAACGTATTGCATGACAGACCACTAAACGCTGAAAGCTAGAACGGGGAGACGAACATGGATAGTGTGACAACTCACTTTGACAGTATACATGAAGTACGCCTACAAAATAATGAGCGGCATGAAACACAAACCGGCGGAAGACGCACTTTCGTGGGTCGATATCGCCAGCAACAAAACTAGCGCATGTCCTGTCAACAAACGGTAGGACATTCGCTCGAACACCCTTACCGGAGCGGGAAGGGATTGTTTAGCCTTCCGGGCGAGGGCACCTTCGGCAGAGTGCCCTATGGCAGTGGAAGCGACGTATTCGATTAAGAGCATTCTATATCGAGGTCAGCGGGGGATCGGTGTTGGAATGGATAAGGGAAATGTACAAGAAGGCGCTTAATGTGATGGCCTTTTGTGTAGTTAAGCGCCTGCATTTTCGAAGATGACCGTTTGCTACACACCTCGTAAACTGTGCAAGGAGGGGATAAGCCAAGAGGGGTTCGTACTATGATGGAGCTAACGCACTAGTTTCCGCAAGAGAGTAGTAGGTGTAGTCTCGGAAGAAGCGGTAGGAGAAGAATGAAACGACGGCATAAACCGGAGGCATATACAATATTCGGATTCTGAGCACCCCAGAGGCCCGTAAATGACCGCAGAACAAAAGAGAGGGCACGGGCGTACATTTGTCGCTGTTCAGAGGGCTTGGTATAGTTACTGGGCCATGTGAGCTCGCTCGTAGAACGTCGGACGCAGGATCGTGGCATACCGACAGTGATTGAGAACAGTGACAGCAGTGATGATGACGGTCTGCGCTCGCGTGGGCGGTATGATCCCGGGGGCTTCTTTGGCAAGAGCGTGATGGTACTTACCACAGCAGAGCATCCTCCCGCGATTGCCCAACCGATACGATGCGCGTCCCAATGAATATTCCCGGAATTCCAAAATGATGATTGGTCAACGGCTTGGGTATTATCCGATGGACAAGACATTTTCGTGAAGCGATTAAAGTGAGGGAGAGGGAAAAACAACTTGTGATCCGCCGGGGTATGATGCAGGGGGTATAAAGGGCAAAACGAGGGTGGACCTCGAGGCTGCTGACCCGTATGGCAAATGAGAGGCGAAGGCTATGTCCGTTGTCGCTTGGCCCTTCTCGGCACCACTCGTCCGGGCACAGCCAACCCGGAGGCCGTTGCCCGCGGCTCAAACACACATCATTATATAATCAAATCCATTTCAAATAAAACTGCGGCGATCGATCACGGGATGCGTCTCTACAAATCCCAACCCGTCGGCCACACATTGGAAACGCTCCGCCCCCTTCACCGTTCATCTCCTCACTTCTTCGGACTTGGACCCTTCGTCGACGCCTTCGGGGTCGGAGCTTTAGGTGTTGGCGTGGGTTTAGGTGTCGGCGTTGGTTTAGGTGTGGCCGTTTTGGGCGTGGGCTTGGTATTGGAGCTCTTCGTCTGTCGCATGCGCATGTGTTAGCAACATCCCAATGGTTGATGACCCGTGGAATGACAAACCGGCGTTGAAGCCGGGGGCGTCGTCTCAGCGGGAGCGGGGGCCTTGTTCTGGTTGCCTGGTTTGACTCGTCTTTAGCCCACGACGACTGGAGAGACGCAAGATGCGAAAGAAAACTCACGTCTGGGAGTAGGCATGTTCAAGTAGCTGGCTGTTACTTTGGTTGGTGTGTGAGTTTGTTGTGTTTGATGTCCTCTCGAGCTTTCTCTCCCCTCCTTTTATACGTTCAGATGCCTCACAGAAGCCAGCACGTTATGTCAAGTCACAAGGACCAGCCCACTACCACGTCGTGGCTCTCCTCTGCTACCCTGGCTTGAACAGCCAAAGTCGCTCAGGCCAATGTTCTCCCAAATGAAACCCTATACGTGGCCTGTCGACGGTAATGAAAGACGAACTCTCCATTCTGGGATATCTCGGCGTCGCCTCGTATCCGGACACCTCGATAGGCAGGTAGTTTGCCATAGGACAAATATGATTATCATGTACAGCGATGGGCCACGATATCGGTTGTAGAGCTTCTGCATGAGCTGTCTTTCTTAGATTGTCCCGCCTACCTCATTAGTGTTGTCCCCGTCGCGTGCTGCGCTGGCACATCACACCGCCGCCCTCACGTTCCTTTTGCGAAGCGCGTTATCTTGACGTCTTACCTTCAGAACGCACCCCAAGTCCGACAGATGGCCCCTAAGTTATCGATCCTCGTGAATATTCGTGATCTCCGTATCATCTTCATCATGGTGACTTTGGGGCTTGCGTGTTATTGACATCCTCTTGCTTAAGGTGCAGGTACTTGGGCAATCTTGTGTGTTCGTGTCGCGTCTTCTATTAACACATGGACGCATCTAGGGTGCAGGCGACACACCTGATTCCCCCCATGAGACTCAATTCGAGTTTGGTGGTCCCCCTGAGCCCACTGCCCATTTGCACGGCTTACCCCCCCCCCCCCCCGTGATCTAATCGCGCATGGCCTGGTTACCCCGCTTGCGGCAAATACGCGTCGAATAGCTTTTCTCGCTCACCCGCTTTCTCAACCCATCACAAAAAAATAAGAGGAGAATGTTTTCGCTTGATTGCCAAGTTCTAAGAGCGGAAGGATTGCGCTTTTACCCTCTACTGTCTATCGTTTGTAAATGCGTCGAGTGCTCTCCGCCATTCGTCCGCCACCATATCAGCCATCTGGATAGATGTCGCATCCCTTTTCGCACTGCCAGCGCAGCGCTGGATCGGACCCTCGTGACTTTGTGCTATCCCTGGATGATGCCACGCAGCACAGCCCACCCGATTCAGAGCCCACAAGGGGATAAGAGACTGGTAGAACCTTCATGTCAATGATCAGGAGCAAAACCCACGTTCTTCGCCTGAAATTGGGTGGGTTCATGACAACGAACGTCGCACGTGGATGATAGTGACTTGTCACACGAAAAATAATTACAGTAAAATAGACTACATCTTCGTTCTCACCTCGAAGCCTCTGCGGCCAATACGCGAGAATGACATTGGACTCGGCAGAATTTCATGAAGCCGTGCGTCTGGTCACATCTCCTGGTGAGGGTCGATTGAAATCTTTACCCACGGGATATAGGTTTATGAGGTTGTGAGGCGAATTCCTCGAGGGAAGGTCACCACATACGGTGCGTCCGAATCCTCCAGTCCCACTCAGGCTCTCGCGCGACTTGGCCGTATGCCGTATTGTGAACGACCTGTCTTGACCGAAACATGACACGTTCCTTACACGCCACAGGCCACGTAGCGAAGCTCGTCGGGATGCCCACCTACTCGCGACACGTCGGACAAGGCAAGCACTTCCAGCCCCTTCTTCCCTCTTTCCCACTCCCTTGCTTCCTTCCCAACTTCGTCTCTCACACTCCCCTTGCGAACCCGGCGCGCCATCTCACTTTGTATCATGCCCGTGCTGCACTGTGCATGCGCGTTCGCCACAACAGCGCTCAAGTTCCTCTCGCCGTTAGCCGATCCTCCCGTACCGTGGCAGCGCGTCGTGTCCTCCACTGGCAAGGTCTCTTCACGCGGACCGGGGACGGATGGTGCGCTTGGGCGGCGGTGCGGGCGCAAATGAGTTCCTTATCGATCTGGCCGCGTATGGGTGGTTCCCCGCTCAGGTATCCTGGAATGGCGCAGAGGCTCCAGCTGAGGAGTAGTCCGACTCGTGGTAGTGAGGGTTTAATCACGGTACAGCCTCGCTTTCCATCTCCTTTTGTACCAGGAGCCGGTCGGCGGCCCTGGGCTGTGGTTCGCTCATGTGCCTTGAGGCTCAGTTCAGAGATAATGTCGTGTATCGCAAATGCTGCGTATGAACTTCCATTACACACAGCTATCCATGCCAGCGTGCGGAATACTGTATCGAGCCCGTGTCACAGTGAGCCTTTTTTCCGACCCATCCATCGGACCTGCGTTGATCATGAATATCCAAAGCTGTAATCCCTATTCTTTGATGGGTGATAGATTCAGCGCACGAGACCAGAGGCACTATATCGGTGTAGACAATACGAGCTCAGTACTGTGAGGCTGTGCCGGTGCTGGTGAAGCTTCAGTGTCTGAGTCAGACATGTTATTCGATTCCACTTCGATGGCAGCCGCTGGGAATGTGTTCCCGGGTTGTAAAACGTAAAACTGAACTTGCTGCAGACGACATAATAACTTGAAGGACCCCAGTACTCCCCGTTGTCGCAAGATCGACAACAACAGAGAGTGGGCGTCCCGCCGGCGGAATGCAATGTGACACCCAGCCTGTAGACTTGGATCCCACTTGCACGTATAGCACGTGTGACCTGCCAGTGGCAGTGGCAGTGGCAGTGTAAGCACAGCAGTCCAACTCTCTATATAACCGCATCCTACTTGGTCAGAGTCAGAGTCAGCAACTAAACTTGAACCCTACGGCAACCCTACCTCACCCACCCTATAGCTCGGGATCGGTGTTCACATACCAAAATACCGAGTTGACCATGGACCTGCTCATTATGGATGCATTTCTCGGCCACATTATGGAACCCAGCAACTTCGATGTCCTCCTGCACCGGGGGAGAAACATCGATACAGCTATAGCACACCTCGTTGCGAACAGGATGATAGCTCAGTTCTATGCTAAAGACGTCCGTTGGGACTCCGGAAACACACTTCATCCAACATTTTTATCTTGGCTCAAAAATATGAACGCGCTCTCCACTCTCATCAACCGCCTGTCCGAGCTTGCAGCCGCTGCACCTCAGGAATACCAGCCCCAACTCAACCGCCAAGTAGCCGCATTACGCGCAGGCTTCAAGAAGCAACAAGAGCGTTGCGTTTCCTTTTTGCAGCTCGTAGGGGAATACGCGGACAGGTTCTTGTCAGACATAGCCGAGGAAATACTGCAGCAGAGCTCTTTCCTGGATGCCCTCAAGAGAAGACTGGACATGGCAAAGACTTTGTGCGATGAGGTCGTCCAATTGCGTAAGTCCTACGAGTTTGGAACACTAGATTGCATAAAGAAGGTCCGACGTACAGGTAGGTGTCTTCTGCACTATCATGTGGTGTCGTTGTGACTCATGAGACATGTATCTCCAGTCCTGTCCGAACCTCTTCCCCAAGATATCGACTTATTCAGAGAGATGGACATTGTTCTGAACAAAATTCGGCGATGCTACATCGAAATGAACAAGTTCTGGGTCGACGAAGTGCAACACGTCACTAAGGCACTCATGAATCGCCGTATCGATTCCGAGGATATTTACTGGTGGAAGAATTTCCGGGAGAGCCTGAAGGATGTCATTGCGCACTGGGGGGTATGGGCTTCCTCTCACATAGATCGTTAGCACACTCTTACATGAGTTTACAGACAACTCCCACGGGCAATGTGGTCCCACCGCATCCCAGTGGCGATACTCAGATTTCTGTGAGGCATCAACCCTCGCCATGTGTGTTTGCACTTAATCAAGTTGGATTAGGTCCACGACCTTGGTGCCGTAGTGTCTTCTCTATCAGAGGTCGCAAAAGCTGCGCAACGTGCTCTGATGGGCGCCAGGCTCTGCACGTCCGCACAGCTCGAATGTGTCAAACCGGTCCATCATTCATTCCTTCTAACAGCTGAGGTCAAGTTCTCGGAGAACCGCACATCCTGCCTCAAGTACCTTCGAGGGTGCCTCCGATATGGGGAATCTGTGGTTATGACTTGCGCGGCATTCGCACCATACTCCTCGTTTCTCCTATCGAGAGGCTCGCAGGACCTTGTGGATCGTGCCACCAGGCTTGGGGCGAAAAGAACTGAGATTTCTGCCGAGAGGGCCATACGGATGCGAGGTGCATTCTTACAACTGAATTTGATGGCAATTTTCGCTGATGATGCCTCCCTTCAGGAACACGGGAGTTCAATTCCATCCGTAAGAAGTGCTTGTCGGCGCTGCATAGGATAGATCGTTGGCTCGATACTCTACTTGATCGTATTCCTGCCTGGGTCACCGAGCTGGATACATATTCGACGTTTCCCGTGTCCAACGTGAAACGCCTTCGAGGCCTCTCCCATATCTGGGTGAAGAACAGAGATGCCATAGAACACATATTCGCAGCTCTGCCGTTATTTGATACTAACCCATAGTTCCTGCTTCTGATTGTCATTCCGGTTCTGCTGCTTCAAGTTGTGATACGTCTGTAATGATGGATGATATATACCCTGAACTTCTGTGTCATAGATTTGTTCATCCAGTGTTCGGACGTCGACGACTTTCTTCAAACTCAGCATCTACCAAATGACATCGCACGGGATGCTAGCACTCGCGGGGGGGTGTAACTTGGTGTAAGGTAAGGGTCGGAGGAAAGCGGACAATTCAAGACCTCACGGGCCTCACTGATATTGCACTTAGGGCGAGGAGGTTCAAGTTACCGTGACTCACGGACATTAGTGACTGGAGCTCAGTGGAGAAGTTCATGGATCACGTGATTTTATGCAGCCCGACTGTCCTGCGCTACTACTATAGCACAATTTGCACAGGTTCCAGCCTGACTCTGCGTCGTTAGGACAGTATACAGTATCAGTGTCAGTATGTTAATGTACTTGTGACCCAGAAATGAACACGATTGCTTGCCCGACAATTGCCAGTGCAAGCACGAATAGCAATTTAAGTTGCCACTGGCATCTTGAAGCTTCCACAGGGTCGGGTTTTGGGGGCACTGTATTTGGGGCGATGCACTTTGCCGCCGTAGGTTTTCCGAGTTATTCTCTGTTCCAACTCAAGTTCGATGCTACTCTCAATGTCTCCGCGCACAACACCAAACTTGACTTCTCGACTTGAAGGTGGCGAGTTTCCAGGTCCGATTACCTTTGAACAACCAACCGCCTTCCAACTGCTCATTGCCTGACCCTAGATACGTCCCTCGAGCCCCAACTTGAACCTGCAGAGAAAGATTCGGGTACTTCGCCTCTTGACTCTTTTCTTGACCGATTTCTCACGTGAGATTTGCAGAGATCGAGTATGTGGATTCATCCGCGCAGCTCTGGGCCGTTGTCTTCAAGGAGGGTGAGAAGTATGACAAGACGCTGGTGGAGAGTTGGAAAGGCGACATGGATGGTATCCTCATCTTTGTGTGTTCTTTCGCACCTTTACGATCGTGCCAATTCACTGGAAAAAACTTCGGCAGACGGGCCTTTTCTCTGCAACTGTCGCAGCGTTTATCATAGACGGATACAAGTATCTTATAAGGAACTCAAATGATACCACCAACCAACTTCTCACCCAAATAACCCAGCAACTTTCTGCTTCTGCAGCGGGGTCCGAACCTCCTCCTCCTTTCGTCTTACCACCCTTCGATGTCCCCACGGCCATGTTGCACGTCAACATCCTCTGGTTCCTCAGCCTCGGCCTAAGTGTTGCCTGCGCCCTCTCGGCAACCCTTGTTCAACAATGGGCTCGCAATTATCTGTTGACGACTCAACTTCCGTCATCTCCACAGCGTCGGGCGCGGATACGTACTTACTTGTTCCAAGGCGTGCAGCGTTTCCGACTTGTAACGGTCGTGAACGCTGTGCCTGTCCTCCTACATGCATCCGTCTTCCTCTTCTTCGCCGGCCTTGTCCACTTTCTCTTCCAGGTCAACGATTCCCTGGCATACGCCCTCTTATGCTGCGTCATAGCCTACGCCAAGGCGTATGTCGTGCTCACTCTACTCCCCCTCTTTCGTCGCGACTGCCCTTACCTTACGCCGATGTCCGGCCCACTTTGGCGCACTTTCCAAGCATTGCAGTTCGCTGCCATTTTCCCTTTCAGACGCGTATGCAAGATCCTTATGCCGAACCGGACTCTGAGACTCATGAACCTGAAGGAGTATATGGGCAAATGCAAAGAGCGCTTTTTTGGAGGGTTACAGTATGACCTCGAGCGATGCGCGACGGACGCGTCTCAAGAACTCGACACTTCCGCTTTTCGTTGGACGTTGAAGTCGCTCCGGGAGCCCTCCGAACTCGAGTCCTTTATTGCGGGCATCCCAGGCTTCCTCGGATCTGCAACGATAACTTCCGACACTCCACAGCTTACCCCCTCCTCTATCACACTCTACAACCTCTTACACGTGGCTGACGTCCATCTCGGCCTCCGCCTCGGGCATTTGCTCAAGACACAGCTACATACGCCTCTTCCGTGCGTCGATGCTTTATGGCACATCACCCGGTGGTATGACGTTGTCAACGTGCCTCAATGGGACCGCGCGTTCGGTGAGGCCACGCTGGACTCGCTTCATGCCCTCAAGGGTTCGCGCGACGCGGCGATCGCGTTGACAGCGCGCTGCGCTGCCGCACTTAGTGCGCGGGTGGTACTCAAGGACTTGCGGCGCATCCTTGAACAGGCACCAACGAAAAGGTTGCGTATCATGGAGCTACGCAAGATACTGCAAGCGCTGATGGATGCCGAGCGTCTGGATGTAGAGTCCCTCCAAGACGATGAGCTCATTCGCGACGGCCATATGCTGAACATGGCAGATGTTCTAACCGGTGTCGTGCCACTCCTCCCAGGCGTTGATGAGACACGTGCCAATGTGTTATGGGACACGCTAGACACGCTAAGCGCTGGCCTCGATCTTAATTCGGTGTCTACAGGAGCCCGAACTGCGATGGTGGAAGCGTGGAACGCCTATGAGACAGAATTGCAGGAATGGGAATCGGCACCCCTTATATCCCCGCGCCGGCCACCAGGAAGCCTGGACCGTTACCGCTCACGCATGCAGGAGATTTTGGGACCGATTATCCAGGAAATCACAGGTGAATCACTCACCAGAAGACACGCAGACATGATTAGTCACTGATCCGGTCCTCGCAGGTGCTATCGAGGGGTGATGTGTATGGGATGCTATTTCATGGCCCCTGCGTGCCGTATAACATTTCAGAGGCATGAACATTCGTGGTTGTCTCAGTTTAGCGGTGGGATCCACTGATAAGTCCAATCCATACGCTGTCACATGGATCGTGCGTCTCGGATGGAGAAACGATAGATTCTGATGTGACTCTGAAATACTAGACCAGGTACCGTGTCTGCGTGTGCCTGGATTTCGGATATGAGACCCCTTGCCGCTATCAGCAACCTTCTCCCATGAAGGTCATGTAACCTAAACTCTGCTTAGATCTGGAATCACAAGGTGGCCTGTCAGCAAGACACAGCCCTCGTGAACGTCCTCATAAGCCGATGGAGTATAGCACCTTCGGCAGACTGGGCGGTGGACGTGCTGGTTGCTGAGCTGCCTCCTGTCAAGAGATAGCAGCTGGAATGTTTTCTTTTTGTACACCACACTGAACGTGAGTTTAGGACGATTCTTGACAGACTTGCTCCCCCAGTAGGTCAGTTCTAGTATGCTTACATTTACTATGTTTTCTTTATGGATATCTTTGTAGCAAATGGTGCATGTGAAGGAATCAATAAAATATGCACACATACTTTCCTTAGTCACCAGACAATACCATTCCTTAGAATATTTGGTACTCCAAGCCTTACAGTTTTTTTGTTTTTTTTTTGGCATTAGAAGTTTATTCTCCACCACAGAAGTGTGACAAGAGTCACCATGTAGTTAAATACAGGCTATGTAAAGAATGGGTAAATAGGTATACATTGGGATGTGGTCAGGCAAGGGTAAGTAAAAGTACAGGAGTCCATTAGCTAGGGGCTAGACCTTAGATAAGTTAAGGTGGATCTGGGCAAGGAGGGGGGGGGGTGGAGCAGGGAATTGGATGCAAGAAGAATGCAGGCTAAGGCTTCTGCACCTTTGATAGTGTGGAACAAGTTATAGTATTTGACAGTGCCATGAATGGCGCTGTGCATCAGGTGACAGTGCAGCTCCATGCCAATGCGCCATGCCTTCACGTGCAGATCTAGGCCATGTGCTGTGCGAGGATCAGTCACTTGATTCCCCGTGACCAGGGTTTTTAAAAAGTGATCGAGATGGAATATCCCCCCCCAAAGCCGAGTATTCGTGCCTCAGACATGGTTTGGAAGGACTATATCGTTAAGCAATTTGGCTTTGTCAATCCCTCAACTACGGAAGAACTTGACCTCTATGGCCCCTATTACACACTCCTTCACGACCTCTTCCCCCCCGAGGACCATTACCTGATCGCTCCGCAATTCAAGCGAAACACCGGGTCTATGGACTACACTATTTCTTACGTTGTCTTCAAGTTGAAGAGAAAAATCCCCATTTTCTTTGTCGAAATCAAGACATTCGTGGCCCTCGAACTTGACACCGCCCGGGCTGCAGCGGACGACGAGATGCGCACTTTCTTTCTCGACTTCTCAGAGGATCGTCTCCCTCAATCTAAACTCATTGGCATAAGCGCCATGGGTACTTGTTTTGCCGTGTATGAATATACAACAAATGATCGCCGTCTCGCTCCCCCTCGTATCATGCATCATCACCCCGATCCCGTTACCGACACTGCCCCTAAGGAGAGATGGAGCGACGACATAATGGAATACTCCGGAGAGGCCAAATTTAGGGCGCTTGTGAATGAAGTCAAGGAAATGGCATCGGCTATTAGCGAGGTTTGTGAGTACTACTTTCTTCGTTACTCCCGTCCGTTTGCTTATTAACACCATAGGACACTGACGAACTTATGAGATCTGCAATGCGAAGTTGTGTGGCGTTAACTACTGAGGCCTGAGGTCTTCCACTCGTTTGTGAATAAATGGTAATATAGATACCTATTATGGGTCCCCTGACGTCACTCACATGCGTACCAGGTGTTGGGCATCAGCAATATTAATGTTAATGTCAACACGCCCGTCCTCAAGGTGGTCTGTTAGTCTTAGAATATGTTCTTGTATGATCGTGCGTGCATGAGATGAGAATGAGTGAGAGCACGAGGTGGATCACACAGTGTCTCGCATTGCCTGGCCGGCGCAAGTCCGCCAGAAGCTCTAGTACACCGGGACTACCCCACTTGCTTGCATGGCATGGTGCCATCCGCGCAATCTTATGTATGACGGAATCTACTCTACCTAGGGGTGCGTTGGTAATCTGTCCGTGCCTTGTGTCGTATTTGTCAGGCTGGATCCTAACAGTTAGTGCCGTGCATCAAGTTCCCCACTCTCACTCACTCCTCCCCGAATCCCGATCCCTCTATCCACTTCCCATGCCATGCCAGTGTGAGCCCTTGGGCCTCAATAAATCTGCATTGTGGCCGCTCGCCATCTCAGTGAGTAAGGTCGATGGACCTCCTTGTAGAGAATTGACCTTCGTGATTAGAATCTGTTTTCGATGGGGCTCACGAAATTCCTTATGAAACGTTGGATTCCCTGGGCGTAGAACGAGATGTTTGCTCACGGGAAGCGGGCCGAGACACCTACAGCTGGATCAACAAGCATGGCGTCATGAATCAGCGGGCAATGTCCTGCGATTATCCTGTTACATAGATTTTACTTTTCTCATGCAATGACACTATGGCGAAGCCATTCCAATGCTGGTAACGTGATCACATTTTGAGGTGCGAGAAGTACGAATGCCGGGAGATTCAAATATATTGTAACCAGGAACGGACACTCGCGAGGCTACTGGGATGGAGGCTTTGGTCTCGTTAATCACCCATACATGTAGGAGGAAAGAAGAAATATGTTGCTTTATGGCGTTGGTCTTCATGACATCGTGAAGGCCATTGGAATTGATGAAGAATGGAATAGTCCCTGTGTGGACGTAGGTAAAGCTAAAGAGGGGGGTAAAAAGGAAAGGAGAGGGAAAGAGAAAAGGGAGGAAAAGTAAACGAGACGGCGCGTGAAATGCCATGGAGAAATTGAGCCAGGAGAACAGGGACGAGGCCAGGGGCACTGGGAGGAGAGAGAAACGGTGAAAACGAGGAAGAGAGTGAGGAAGAAGGGGAATGGGAGTTACCGAGTCAACATGGATAGCGGGGTGGGTCAGAGCCTGCGTCAGTTTGAGTGCACAGGTATTGCTGGGCGTGGTGAGAATCAGCGTCAACGTCCTCGAGGGTCCGGGTACAGGAGTGTTGGGTGTGAGGGGGGGGGAGAACAGGGGCAGGTGGGATCCGTGAGGAGGGAAGGCTGAGGCCGGGAGAAGTCGTTCGGCCACGCTGAGGGCCTCCTGAGCATACAAGACTGCAGCCGTTTGGACAGAAATGTCTGACTCGATTTGTTGTAGGTGTTGTACTAGGGCACCAGATCGCTCCGGCGATGCGAAGGCGAGCAGCAGCTGAGACGAACGACAATCGGATTGGAGGGCCTCGAGCCGGGAGTTTGCCGCTTGGAGGCGAGGCGAACCGGACGTAACTGTGAAAAGGCTGGCGATGGAGACCGCTGTGTTCAGGGCGTGATCCTGGAGTCGTCGCGCCATTTGTCCTTGGTGGCTGAGGAGCGCCTCAAAGGCGCGCGCCCCAGTACCAACCTTCTGTTGTAAGGCGTCTTACTGCGCCTGTAGCTGGCGGAGGGGTGCGTCGGAAGGAGCGGGTGGACGAGCAGAGACGAAGGCCGTTGGTGTTCAGGACGTACAGAAGCGCAGGCACAGCATGGGAGGCCGAGTGAGATACGCAGTCCAAATTCGAAAGCTGTGAAAGGATCGATGCGGAATCGTAAGGTCCGTGCCCAAGTCTTAAATACGACGCAGTTGGCATCTCCGTTGAGGGCGACGCGGCCCGTGGCAGTGACGTCACCATAGTGATACGGGATGTACTACTGTAGTTATCGAGCACAGGCGTGGCTCGGAGAACGTCTTTAATGTCTAGAGCGACCTCAAGTCCGTATATGGGCTGAATGTAGCGAGGTGGAGGGGAAGTGAGTCTGGTGGTCAAGTCAATGACCGGGGGTGTCTTAAAGAGCTTTCCCGCCGAGGAGCGGTCGAGGAAGTCATAAGTAATGCGGAGCATGTGTTTACTGATGAAGGAACCTTGGAATGGACAGTAATGCTCATGGAGGTACTCATTAAGCTTCGGACGGAAAGCCTCGGCCTGGGAAAAGCTGTCAACCTGGAAGTGGACCCTACGGGTGCGATCCGGTCCTTCGCCGACCTTCCATTCGGCCTGCAAGCCATGGACAGATGAGAGAGCACCACAAAATATCTCCAGCAAGTCTGGTCTGGGATCTTGTGTGATGTCCGGATCAACGGAAACGAACACGTAGTCCACGGGATTGCGTTGTCGGCGGCGACAACACGAACTGGGACCAAAGGATCCGAGGGGTGCTCGAGTCCGTCGAGTAAACCCCGCAGGGGGTTGCTGAAGCGCTGAAGCCCAACGAGAAATGTGTTGCCAGTGACACTATGTGACTTAGTTCGACGTCATGTGGCTCACCAAAATCTGATCAGATAGCATCACTGGGAGCCAACTAGTGGCACAAAAATTGACGTTATCTGATGCTATATGATTCTTTGCTGGATGATCACATCACACCAAATTTTGTCAGAAAAAACCGGTACTATTTGATGTTATGTGACTAAAATACAGTGTATGCTTCTTTCTCGCCTCCCCAGGCTCCCCCAGACTGCTCCGCCCCATCCAACACATCCACCGCGTCCACCAAGTCAGCCGCATCCATCGCGTCCACCACGCCCGCCGCATCCACTGCGTCCGCCACGTCCACCGTGCCCACCGCATCCACCGTGTCCGCCACGCCCACCGTGCCCACCATGTCCACCACGTCTGTCACGCCCGCTGCACCCACTGTGCCCACCACGTCCGCCACACCCACTGCATCCACCATGTCCACCGCACCCACCGCGAAGAGCATCCAAGACTGAAGGTCATGGTTCGCATCGAAGGTATAAAGAGTGGACGCGGTTCCTGATTCGAACGACGATGTGCGAGGGAAGAGCGCGTACAGCAGCTCGGGTGATGGTGGAAGATAGCCGTTAAGGTAGTGATAGGGGGTAGACATGGCTCCTGCGCTCACTCCAAAGACAGTGACCTATCATGATTTGTAATATCGGTAATGGCAGAGGACGAAGACCTGAGAACATACCTTGCAAGGATCTCTACCAAACAATGCAATGTCCTTCTGCACCCCCTCCAGAGCAACACATTGGCCATGCAGGCCAAGGTTGAGGGCACCTCGCCTCACCGCTCAGGTCCTTGAGGGAAGCCGAGAGGCCCAAGACGATAGTTGATAGACATGTACAGAATCGGTGTCTCCTATGTGTAACATCTATCAATAAGAGAGTGGACGACTTGTGAGTGTGCGATAAGGTACGTACACGATTTATGGACTGTCCGATGAGAAAAGTTTCATCATAGAGGAAGGAGGCGCCATCTGTACAACGACGTGAGTTCACCGAAAAATAGAGACATTCGCCACGCACATAACCCACTCCATAAATCCAGACCATGACAGGCAACGAGGAATTAATGTCGACAACAGAAGGCCTGAAGATATTGAGCGTGAGACAGTCCTCTTACATATTCGCAAATGATTGTGTGATTTGTGTCCACTGCGCCCACCGTGTCCCCCGCGCGTGAGGTCGCTTTCAGACACAAAACACTCCACGCTCGCCGTTTCGGAATCGAAAGATGCCATAAACGCACCGAGGGCTATGCGCTGGTAAGCAAAGCGACAGGAGAAAAACCTAGGTGACGACGCACCGATCCAAAATGTGCCCATGAGACCCATCCGCCACGTCTGCACCGGCCAGTGGGAAGTTTGAGTTGTGGATGTCGGCGAGCGAACCTGCGATGGCAGAACGATGTTTTGGTGCATTCACAATATGGCCCTGTTGCCGGTAGGGCTGGAAGCCTGGGATCATCAGGGCTTGAGGAGGGCAAAGATGTCATCGGTGTTGTTGAGAGGTGGTGACGGCAAATGTTGAAAGTGAAAGAGCGAGGTGTTGACAGGGTTGAAGCGAGACAGTGTGGACAGAACTAAGAAAAAGGCTGAGAATTGGAGCATACAAGTGCTGGATGGCGGCATGAGAAAGAAGATTGATGAGGAAAACAGAAAACAAGACAATGAATGAGAGGGGGCGAGGAGTGTGGTGGCCATTTTCACGTTGTGGTGATGCGATGTTGATGAAGGCAATGTTGGTGGTTTCAAAGAGCGAGGAGAGGAGGAAAAGGGGGGAGGAAAGAGTTGAGATTGCAGACATGTCGAAATGAGTTGTCCCAAGCAAGTCCAGGTGTATTGAGTTAGAGTTCAAATAAAATCATATGACATTGTCCTCTAGTCTAGTCATCAACTGGCACCCCTCAGAGTCAGTTCTTACCATCCAAGTCAGCCCGCGTCGAATTGGATCACATGGCATCAACGGATTCCTCATTGGGAGCGCTGAAGTCGCAGACGCGGGGGAGCTTGCTGACGATAAGCTCGACGCCAGATATGAAGGCGTCAGGGGCGTCAGGCCCTTCGCGAACCGGTGAGGGTGTGCACGAGACCGTAATACGTAGCTCTGTGTACTGGGGCAGGATGTAGGTGGACCGCATGGATAGGGGTCAAGCAGGTATAAGGGTAAGAGAAACTTTTACTGATACGATAAGTCATAGTGGATGAAATACAAGGTGGAGAAAGGATACACAGGAACAGGATGTGCGACGAAGATGAAAGACAAAACGTGTGATACTGTATCTAGGTCATGCCAAGGGTCATGCGTGCGTCATGAGCGTGCGACGATTAGTCACGTGATATCACCAAGTTTAAAATGATCGAGACGGTAGGCGGAGAGATCGAATATCCCAACCTCTCCTTTGTGACCATGGTTTGGAAGAACTATATTGTTAAGCAATTTGACCTTATCGATCGCTCCACTACGAAGGAAAGTGATCTCTATGGCGCCTACGACACCCTCCTTCAAGACCTCTTCCCTGCCGCGGAATATTGCCAGGTTGCGCCGCAGTTCAGCCAAAACACTGGGTCCCAGGACCACCCAGTAGTTTCTTACGTTGTCTTGAAGTGGAAAACCCCTGTTTTCCTTGTCGAAATCAAGACATTCGTGGCTCTTGAACTTCCCAGCAATCGTGCTGCAGCGGACAACCAGATGCGCGCTATATTTCTCGACTTCTCAGATGATCACCTCCCTCAATCTAAACTCATTGGCCTCAGCGCCATGGGTACTCGTTTTGCCGTGTATGAATATATAACAAATGATCGCCGTCTCGCTCCCCCTCGTATCATCCACCATCCTGATATCGTTACCGACACAGCCCCTAAGGAGAGGTGGAGCGACGACATAATGGAATACTCCGGAGAGGCCAAATTTAGGGCGCTTGTGAATGAAGTCAAGGAAATGGCATCGGCTATTAGCGAGGTTTGTGAGTACTACTTTCTTCGTTACTCCCGTCCGTTTACTTATTAACACCATAGGACACTGACGAACTTATGAGATCTGCAATGCGAAGTTGTGTGGCGTTAACTATCAGTAGAGACCAAAACATTGTGCATCCACTTTGAAAACTTAGGTGTATCACTGGTGTATCATGTTATGAGTAAACCTCGGCCGTGGCCAATGATGACCGAGGCCAAATCAGCTGTGATGAAAGAAGTACCGTAGAAAGTATTGCACGAGAATGCTCATGATGGCGATGCGCGTGACTCGGCGCCACCAGGAGTTGGGCAGCCTGTACAGCCTAGCACCATGACATCCTTTTTGACGATCACTGACATACTTCTACCTCCTGGACCAGGTGCCTGCCTCAGTGCTTGGTATCTCATTTGCTCCAAATCACTCCCCAATCTTCTGTCCTTTCAACTAGATAATTTGTCAACTCGGCTAAGGTGCCAGTTTCATCAGTATGGTGGTGCCACTCGCTGTAATTGCAACGCTTCTAATTCGTCTGCGGATACGAGGTCTGTGTCCTTTCTCCTATTTCTTCCAGCGATGGATACCAACACTACCAGGAAAAAAAAGAAAATAGAGCAGGGTGCGATAAAGCATCGCGCACGACTATCAACGAACTGAATTATCACGTCCTCCTCAACATATTTAACTGGTACCGCATTGACAATACGACTGACGACTCTGACGGTGGATGGAACCTCGAACGATGGTGGTATAAACTCGTCCAAGTGTGCCGAGTCTGGCGGGGTATCATACTCGCCCATCCGACGCACCTGGACCTCCACCTCGTCTGCACCTACGGCACGCCCGTAGAAACCATGTTGAGTCATTCACCACCCTTCCCTCTCATTATCTACTACCCGGGGAAACTTGGCGCTGTCGATGCAATGTCTGACGAAGATAAACGAGGCGCGATCTTTGTGCTCCGACAACGCGAGAGGGTGCGTCGCGTTCATATTGCGGCTCCCTCCGCGAGCTTGCACTACCTGGTCGGGGCCATGGACAACGAATATCCGATCTTGCAGAGGCTCATCATCCGCTCGCAGGCTCAACGCCCCGAGAATCACAACGGTACCCGCAATCGCAACCGCAACCGCAGCGACAACGTGACCGTGACCCTCCGCGCGGAGTTTCGCGCCCCGCTCATGCACCACCTCATCCTCTCCAACGTCGCCATCCCAACGTCTTCACGCCTCCTCAGCAGTGCCGGCTCGGATCTCGTCTGGATCACTCTGCAAAACCTTCCTGCCTCCTCCCCCGACTTCCACCCGGCACACCTTACCGCGCAGCTCGGCGCGCTTTCCCGCCTCGAGGTGCTCACTGTCCACTTCAGCGTCGCCATTCCCAACCGCGATGTCAGGCGGAGACTGCAAGGCGCGTCCACGATGCGCGTCGTGCTCCCCCGCCTGCGTAGGCTCGCGTACCGTGGCGGCACCACGTACTTGGAGGGCATCCTCGCGCGCCTTGAGACGCCCGAGTTGCGCACGATGAACGTCGAGTTCTTTAACCAACTCTCGTTCTCCCTCCCCTCCTTGCTCCAGTTCGCGCGCACGACCGCACTCACTTTCCTCTCTGCGGAATTACACTTTGACGAGGACTTTGCCTCGCTCATCGTCGACCCGCTTGACAAGTACGCCGGTGGTGACGACGGCCGGAGAACGCACCCGCTGCTCCTGCAAGTGAAGGGAAAGCTCCTCGATTGGCAGGTGACGAGCATTTTGCAGATATGCTCTGCGATCGCACCGCTCCTCGCACAAACGGAGGTCCTCACGCTCGGCTTCCACAAGATCGGCCCCGACCCCGCCGCGGCAGGAGCGGCTGAGGCCGGGGTGGTCGAAGCAGCAGCGGGGTGGCAAGGCGGTGACATCGCCGTCGATCGTGTACAGTGGCGTGCTCTCCTTCGGATATTCGCAGGTGTTAAGACGGTCCAGCTAACTGGCGGGCGTGTCGGAGACCTCTTCCGTGCGATCCAGCCCCGCCATGGTGAGAGCAATAACAGCGGCAACGACATTGGCGGTGGCGAAGGCGAGGGTAATGGCGAGGGTAATGGCGAGGGTGAGGACGGCGGTGCGTTTTCACCAGAGGTCCTACCTGTTCTGCAGAAGCTCGTGCTGCGCGGATGGGGCATCGCGGCCGACGTGTTTACTTCGTTTATCGCTGCAAGCGACGCTGCGGGCCGAACAGTGCGTCTCATCCGGAAATAAATCGTAAAACCCCCTCCCCCACGATCACAGGACCGGGCATGGCGACCGCCTGCGGCACGAAGGAGCTAGTCACTATTTGCCGCCGAGGCCGACTTCTCTACTCATCCATCTGTACTTAGTCGAAGGCACTTCATCAAACATTTGAACTGCTTTATAATATCCGAGACATCATGATAGCTCCAATCTCTGTATTCTTTCTTTTGCCCCTACTAATGTATTACTTGTATCGTCGTTTCTATCACACACATCTCCAGACACATACGTGTACACTCTCATTACTGGGATGGTTTTTAATCATCACTTTGTCGGTCGACATCAGAAACAATCCTTTGCTATCCATTTCTTGCGTGACATAGGACTTCAGCGAAAGCAAAATATATATATCAGAGGGACGGTGTGCAAAGTAGAGGGAGGGAATCCGTCGGCTGGAGGAAAGAGTACAGAAATACAGGAGCAGCGTTGAGTTCTCCGGGCAACTTACTAGAGAGAACTGGTATATACATATATATATGTAGAAGACTGTCCCTCTTGGTAAGAACAATAAGCGACGAAGGTAAGCCTCATGCCGTGTTCGACTCCCTTGCTGTGGCTGCAAAGCACACGCGCCTGAGGAAGTAGCATGTCGCGTCAGGAATGAGGGACGTAATGAAAGTTCATAGTAAAAACAGGTCGTGGTGTTACACAGCTTACGAAGAAGCGATTATGTGCTGGGGTGTCGAGAAAATTACTCACGTTCAGGGTAAATGCAAGGAAGAAGGGAATGGGTAACATGCGCGTGAATGAATGGACAAGTGTGAAGGTCATCGGAAATCCATGGCGATGGGGTGTCTTCTTAGCCTCACTCGCTCACCTGCAAGCCTGGTGATCGAGTTGAGGAGGTCACCACGACGTAAAGGTTCTGTATCCCTATCTGTCAGCTGCCGCAACCGCTGTATGGACGGCGACGTACTCGTAATGTGGTCATCCTAACGCAATACCATCACATAACGGTGATTAGCGCACCAAAAAGAAAAAGAAGACGAGACGCACCATGCCCGCATCGAGACATCGCTCCCTATCACCAATCACTGAAAAAGGAACCGAAATGTCACAAAATCGAATGGGATCTCCGCATGAAAAGAATACGAACTTGCGTGTGCAGTCAGCGCAATTATGGGTGTTGGGGTGAGGTTATTGTGCATCTCGTAGGCGCGGATCAATTCTGTCGCCTCCATACCGCCCATGAACGGCATAGAAACATCCATCTGCGCCAAGCATCCGCCGTGATATCAGCTGACTTTTTTTCAGGAACTCAAGGGGTAGGGCCGCCACACGCACGAGAATGATGTCAAACGGCCGATTCCGCTGTATGCGCGCCTTGAACGCGTCTACTGCAAGTGACCCGTTTTCTGCGATTTCGACCGTGTGCCCATATTTCTCGAGGATCTTGACGGCCAACTTCTGGTTGACGAGGTTATCCTCCGCGAGTAAGATGTCGAACATGACGTCGTTTGTTGCCGCCGCAGGACTGACAGTACTCGACTCCAGGGCGGAGATGAGCGCTGACGAGAGGTCTTGGGCGCTCACAGGTGTCGTTACCTCGGAGCTTATGCTGTTATCCAAACACCACTTCACTAAAATGGCGCAGGTCAACGGTCAGGTGGTTGACCAACGTGTGTCTGACAAGCACAGTTACGTACAATTCAAGCGAGGAAGGTTCTGTATGACGCGTAGCACGACTGTCAGCCAGGGATACGTACAGACATAACGAGAAGCGCACCGGTGCCAACAACACAATGGGGATGTATCGCAAATGTTCATACTCGCGGATTGTCTCGGTCTGTCGTGCCGAGTTCGTGAGCTCGAACATCGAAAGAACGCCATTATTAAGACGTAAGACATACCACACTGAGCGAATCGACGACGATGGTATCGATATGTGGGCACGTCGCCTTGTCTGCGACCTCAAGCGGATCGTGGATCACATACGGCCTGAGTCCGAGTTCCTGTATCCGGTCCACTACTCCTGTTTGGTCATACACTGTGTCAACGAATAAAATGTTCCGGTTGCCGAATGGCGCCATCTTTGCGAGCGTCGCGTCTATGGACAGCTGGCCGATCTGGGATGTGATGGTGAAAAAGAACTTGCTGCCCTTGCCGACCTCACTTTCGACCCACATGCTTCCGGTCATGAGGGCAACGAGGCGCTTCGAGATGGACAGCCCTAAGCCCGTGCCTCCGTATTCCTTCCGGGGTGTCAATAGGATACGGACAGAGATGACATAAAGGGGACGTACCCTAGTCGTTGAACCGTCGGCCTGTGCAAAGGTATCGAAGATAAGGTTCAACTTGTCCTTCGCAATACCGATGCCAGTGTCCAAGACACAGAACTCGAGGGTCACACTGGAATCGTCGAGGGCAAGCAGACGGCAACTGAGCGCGACGTTGCCTTTCTTGGAGACTTTGGACGGGGTGAATTTGATTGCGTTGCCTACCAGGTTCGTGATGACTTGTCGAAGGCGGAGGGAATCACCGATGAGTTGGTCGGGAATGTCAGGATCGACGTCGTAAGTGAGGTCCAAGTTGTTCTGGGACGCGCGGACAACCAGGGTTTTAAGAATTCCGAAGACGGTCTGTCGGAGCGAGAACGAAACTTGCTCCATGGTCATCCGACCAGCTTCGACTAATCGAGTGTGAGTCAATGAGTTTATTGCCGGAAGGTCCCTGTGGCACATACTCTTTGAAATGTCCAAAATGTCATCGATGATCAAGAGAAGGGAGCGCGCGAGGCTGTGAACGAGTAATAAACTCTCCCTTTGTGACCGGTTCAGGTCGCTGTCAAGGGTAAGCTCCGTCATCCCGATAATCCCATTCATCGGCGTCCTGCGTGGCTCAGATGACGAATGACGAACGGTGTTTTCCATCAGACTAACCTTATCTCGTGCGACATGTTCGCAAGGAACTCCGATTTACTACGGTTTGCGAGCTCGGCTGCTTCCCTAGCGGCAGTGTTCTTCTGGATACTATCGCGTAGATTGAAGACCATCTGATTGATCTGCGTCTTCAAGGAGTCCATCTCACCACTGGCTTCGACAGTGATGAAGCGTGTGAAATCTCCGTCCATTGCGGCTGCCGATATCTGTGCGAACCCACGCACTTGGGTGGTCAAATTACCAGCCATGGTGTTGACTGACATTCTTTGGGAGTGACGTCACGTCATTAATGTCCCAACATGAGGCGAAGAGATGACGTACGTGATCTCTTGCCAAATTCCTTGAACGTTGCCGACTTCAGCTTGCACACCTAGCTTGCCCTCTGTACCCACTTCACGTGCCACCTTCTTCACCTCTGAAGCGAAGAATCCCAGTTGGTCAATCATGTCGTTGATCGTGTTTACTAGGTCTAGAATTTCTCCAGAAACAGACACGCCAGTCACTTTTTGGGTCAAATCGCCTCGAGCGACTGCCGTCTACAAGGCATCGTCATCTCCCGGAGTCCCGCATGAACTGCTATACATACCGTAGCCACCGCGATAGTTCGGACTTGTAGAGTCAACTACTCTCCCCGATCAGAACAAAGAGAAGAATCGGTCATGCGGGCCGCGCACAACTCACATTAGCCGCCATCACGTTCACGCAATCCGTCAAGTCCTGAGGTCAAAAAAGAGACCACGTCAGTCAGACGAAGTTTGTTTGGCATAGTACATACGAACCTTCCACGTTCCGCCGACATTCGTCACCTTTGCTTGGCCGCCCAGACGACCCTCGGTACCAACCTCGCGTGCCACACGGGTTACTTCGTCAGCAAATAGGCTCAAGCTCTCCGTCATCCCGTTGACGGTTTCCTTCAGGTCAAGCATTTCACCGCGTACGTCAACTGCGACTTTCTTTGTCAAGTCACCGCCAGCCACTGCCTTGGTCACTTCGGCAATCGAGCGCACTTGGTTCGTCAAATTCATGGCCATCAAGTTTACGTTGTCCGTCAACACCTGTAAAGGTCCGATTAGCGTGAAGTAGAACACACTTTGGTACGACCCACCTTCCACATGCCCTGCACATCCGGAACAGATGCCTGTCCGCCCAACATACCCTCGGTTCCGACTTCCAGCGACACTCGTGTGACCTCATTGGCTAGCGTGGACAGTTGGTTCACCATTGAGTTGACCGTCATCTTTAGATCGAGCATCTCGCCCTGCACGTCGACTTCGACTTGTTTGGACAAGTCACCAAGTGCGACTGCCTTGGTGACCTCCGAGATCGAGCGCACCTGATCAGTCAAATTGCTTGCCATTTTCTACATAGGGAAACGTCACATCACTCAGTATTGGCATTGACGGCTAAGGATAAAGCATAACTCACATTTACATTCAGGGTCAAATCGGCCCAGGTGCCCTGGACACCCTCCACACGCGCCTGTCCGCCCAAAATACCCTGCGTGCCGACCTCGAGGGCGACACGGGTAACCTCTGATGCAAAGGCACTCAACTGATCCACCATGGAGTTCACTGTCGTCTTCAACGTCGCCATTTCCCCTTCGACTTGAATCTCGATTTTGCGGGTCAGGTCCCCTTTTGCAACCGCAGTCGTGACCGTGGCGATCGACCGCACTTGATCCGTTAAACTCGAACACATCCGATTCACCTGTCATATGGCAGCGCCAAGTATGTCTCAAAAATAGCCAAAAGGAGACACAAAGAAAGGGGAGGAGGAAGTGGGTGGAGGGTAATGACGTACATTGCGCGTCAACTCGAGCCATACACCCTCGACATCGGGCACGTGTGCCTGCCCTCCCAAAATACCTTGTGAACCGACCTCAAGTGTGACGCGGGTAACTTCGGCGGCCAGGGCGCGCAGCCGGACCACCATGCCATTGACAGTATTCTTCAAATCGAGAATTTCTCCGCGGGCGTCGACATCAATCTGCTTGGACAAGTCTCCCAAGGCGACAGCTTTGGTGACACGTGCGATATTCCGGACTTGGTTGGTCAAATTGGCGGCAAGTTTGTTGACGACACCAGTCAGTTCGCGCCATGTGCCTTCGACATCGAGTACGAGAGCCTGGCCGCCGAGTTTACTGCGACACAAGAGGTCAGGTTTCATGAGATGGCGGAGTTGGATAAGGGAACACGCACCCTTCCGTGCCGACTTCCTGTGAAACACGAGTGACTTCCCTAGCAAACTGACCGAGTTTATCGACCATTCCGTTGATGACGTCTTTAAGTTGCACCATGACGACACCTTGGACGGGCACGGTAATCTTCTGGGACAAGTCGCCGCGGGCGACAGCATTACAGACACGGGCGACGTCCTGGACCTGAGCCTTGAGGAGATGTAGCTCCTCGACTGCACTCATGCCACTTTCAAACGCGGCAGTAGCGAGGGGGCCGCCGGGAGGGACGACGAGAGGGGAACCGGAGGACGAGGAAATATTGTTGAAGGCGGATGTCTCGCTGAAGGCGTATATCTTGCTAACGGTGATGGTGTCGCTGACAGCCTTGCCGCATACAGGGCACGAGACTGAATCACCGTGTGAAGTGGGAGGTGCGGAGATTGAGGAACCATGGACTCCTGCGCGCAGAGAACCATTGGGCCGATCAATGGCATGTTGAAGACCATCGAGGGAGATCGTCATGGGAGAGGTAGCACGATCAGGGAAATAAGCGGGTTGGGAAGACGGCCCTGGGTCAGAGCTGTTCTCCGACATATCAACATCCTGCTCAAAGTCGGCTGCGAGAGATGCTAGATTGAAAGGAGGGAATTGAGATGGGGGAGAAGAACTATGGGGGATGGGGGTGCCAGATGTCGAGCGAACGGTAGTGCTGGAGTAGCCTGAGGCGGTAGAACCATTAGAGGCGGAGGGGATAGTGGAAGAGGAAGGGGAGAGGTCGCCTTGAGACGAGGTAGTGGATGAGTTTGAAACGGGGGGGGTGTCGCCCACGCTGCGGCGCTTTTTGGTATCGGGGCCATTATCCCAATTTTCTGAAGCCTTTATGCTAGCGAGGGTCTCCTCGGCAGTGTACATTCTGCGAGCCATGGTCTTCAAGGCGCGGAGGATGTTGTCGGTCTGCCAGGTTGATGGGCCATCATATCGGGGAACGGGAGTCGGGAAAGGACCGAGCTCGTAGATGGAAAGGACGAGGACGAGGTGAGCAAGAAAAGGATCTGAAAAGGAACTGTGGGCCTCTCCGTCCATGGTTGTTGATGGACGCGAGTGAAAGGGAGAGGGAGGGTGTCTTGTAGGCCTTTGGACAGTATGCTAGAGGGAGTCGCTCACTGGCTCGACTTGCGACGACCACTACTGACACTCGGCCACGTGCCCTTATGTCACAACACGTCCATCCCATGACCAAACAAAAGAGCCGAAACAGAACGGAAATGAACCTTTTCTCAAAAGAACATCACGAGATCATCGGCCCGGCATTCCCCGTAGACTTTCCACTCCTTCTTCAAGGCAAACACGAGCCACCGCAATGTCTCAGCGGGCTTCTTGAATTTACTTTCGGTACACCCCATCATTCCGTCCCACTCCACTCCATATCCTGAGAACCCCGCCCAGTGGGGGTTTGTGATCTAAAGGTAAAGGGACGCCGCGCGCCCCATGCCATCACTCACCGGGCGCAATCTGCTTTTTCCAATTTGCAACATCGATTTCCCCCCTTTGCCGACAATCCCTACAAATACATCGACCTGATTTCCTATCGCTTCCTTCTTGAACATTCCGCTCCGACGGCGCCATGAGGCACCACCCAATTGCAGGCAACTCATCCGATCTTCCCGGCGAAAACCCTGCTGCAGTCTGATGATTGTCACCGACCATCTTCGCCTCTCAGGCGATCAGCCGGATGAATGAGACAATGATACAATAGGCAAATGGACTGGTCACTTGAGACATTACTTATTAATACCGCACGGCTGTCGCCACCCCGACCAAATGAGCGAAGGAATCCATGGATGAAGACCGGGAATACGTAGGCGCAATTTTAATTAATTCTTGTCAGATACAGTATTAGTGACGAGGTCCGACACAGACCCAGCAATGCGGGGCGAAGATGGTGCCTTGATCTCCGTTCGTTCCGCTTACATGTCCCGAGCGGGGCAAAACCGCTCATAAACCCAATGACCACCTCCAGTCCCAACGACTCCTGGAACCCCCGATCTAGTACATTGCTCGAGTCAGCGCTTATCTAGGTTTTTCGAGTGACGTCCAAAGTGGTTTCTCTGGATTTCATGTGGCGCACTATCAAAGACACCTGCCGGTGTGATCGGTGCATATGAACAACACTACAACGCTCACGACGAACAATTTCATCTCAAAGCCCACCACCGGAGCTCTCTAGGAATTTTCATCGATTTTCATCTCCAGGCATTAAGGCTTGCCAAGGGCGCCGTACGTCGATCGTTCCGCTTCTTTCTCCAATGCTAAACGGGACATCACAGCGCGTCCTCCCAAGGCTTATCAGAAAAGGAATCGAACCGTCTTCGACGTCGCTTGCGGGTGAACATGTCAACGTCAAAGGTTGAACGTTCAACGTTGATGGCTCCGCAAAGGTGATCGTCCTGGCACAAGCTACAGCGCCGAGCCGCAGATCCTTCGTTCGAACGGAAAAGCGAAAGAGACGATCGATCCTAATAACAGTGACATCATACGAGTATCACAGCGCCATGCCGACAGTACTGTACGATTACATATGATCCAGAACGCCCAGGCCAGGCAGAAACACCAATCCCGGGCCAAACATCACCCTGTCACTGGGGTCACACCAACCGCAGCGCTTCTCTCTTCCAAACGGATCCTTCCTTATGATCGTACTGTACTGTACGTACTCCCGACTCGGTACTGCCTGTTGCGCCGGGGATACAAGCTACCGGCGTAGAATATTCTCTCCCCCGTCTTATCTGCTTCCTACGACTGTCCAGGAGCGGAAAAGTGATCCACAGTGAGGTGTATGTGCAGGTGATCACAAGTCCGCATGAAAATGAGGAGGGTGACGAGCGACGGTACCGTACGTGCCCAGGGCTCGATGGGCCACAGGACCACTTGCACTAGTCCCCATCAGCTGACAGTGGCTCGACGAACAACATAGCCTTGCGGAGTATTCGGATTTCTTCTCGTCAACCTTTCTGGAGAATCATGAACGCAAAGAACCTGGTTGTCGATATGACCCTTTGTCCCCATTCGTGCTTATATGCCGACCACGGCCGGCGTTTCGGGGTGCCCACGCGCCCGCCCATCTGACATTCACTTTTTTTTCTGGCAAATTTTTCATTACTTGGCTCTTCCTTGGGGGCCCAGCATCCCTCCCCTTTTCCAACCACCACTGTCAAGCAGACCGTGGCGTCAGCTCAAAACTAGCGAAAAAACTTGGCGCCTGCAGTGGCTGTATTTCCAGCTCTCGCTCAGGTTCCCCACCTCTCCGACGACGACTGAATGAAACTCTGCGCATCATATAATACTGCCGTTAAGACGCATGACGCGAGGGTGACAGTCAGGTCCTCACCCTTGCCAGGCATGCTACACCGGCATGATATTTATATCTCTGGCGGCGCTTGCCTTCATCGTGTACGGTCACGCCCATGACTCCATGAGGCACTTGAGCTCAGGATCGAGAAGGCGCGCCACGCCGGGTCCCCGGGTGCAATTTCCCTTTCTTTCAAGTGGAGAGCCTTGTTGCCAACGTGGCCCTCTTCACGTACGTGCTGCAGTCACTGGCAGGTGACATGCCGCTCTGGGCATTGACACATGCAATATCCAGACCCCCCATACCACCCCTCCCTCGCAGCCATAAAGCCCGAGTGCCTTACCTCTCGTGGTGATCGATACTGACGGGGGTTAGATGCATCGAGACCCGACTTGGAATGGCAAAGAAGAAACCGCTGTTGGTGGCGGGGGTTCCATGAAGAACGCTAGTACCCATCACGTCTACTCTGTTCACATACACGTCGGGCTTCTATTTGCCTTCGGCAGATGGCAAGGATCGTGATCGTGGAGGATGGAGGGACTGCGGTATTAGTTGCGGATTTGAATGCGGATATCCTTTTGACGGATATGCCTTTACAACCGCTGCAGTTTCTATTTATTTCGCCTTTCTGGAATAGTGTTTTTTACGCTTTTGATTAGTTTCGAAAAGACGCTCAACTTGTACAGCCCGTCAAGCTCTCCAATGAGTGAAGGAGCTTTTATGTCGTTTCTCTACTTCTTTGTTGACAAGCACAGGAAAAATATAAAATTGTAAAAGAAAGTAAGCACCTCGCAGAATGGACCACAAGGAAGGCCAAGGAAAGCGTCATGGTGGGAATCAGCGACGAGAAATATGGTAGATGGAGCGCCGCTAGATCAGGGTATTGTACAGGAAAAGATGATGCGATGGCCTCGCGGCGTTGGTGGAAGTAGACCTTTGTAGGTCCCCGTCACGGCGTCAACACTCGTGTGCCGAGTCAGCAGATATGGCAGGATCTCAGTTTCTCAACACGAGGTGGCTCGAATGTGGCGGCTCGCTCTGCACCCTCGCGCTACTGAAACTAGGACGAGACGCCAGAATAGGATACCTAAATCCGAGTCATGTACATTACAGGCGAAGTCGCCAAGGTGTACATCGTTTGACATAGATTGCCGTTGTTAGAGGAACGACAAGTGCTCGTGCTTGCGTTGCACTGGTGGGATCTGCGACGGTGGGAAAACTAAAAATGAATACACAAATGTGGTCATCGTGGGCGTTCCACCTGTACGGTGATGATGACGAGATGGATTAGCTGCGCAACGAGCATGCAAGTCCTCTACGTGAAAATGGCATTAATAGCTCGAGGGTTGAGTGTTTCCTGCCTTCATTCATGTCCAGGGACGTGATGGACTGCATGCCGCTGAAGACAGTAAATGCTTGCCGGTGGGACTCTCCGCCCTGTATGGTTCTCATGCAAATTTTCCAGGCTTGCCAGCGGGTCTAGTAAGAGAAGGATGAGGTGGGCAAAAAGGGTCACACATGGAAGATGATCCCATTGGATGTCCAAAAGGTCACGCGATAGCCAGCCAAGAATGAGGGAACTCCTAGCTGAGATCTGCCTTTAACGTGCCACTAGAGGAGGACGCCGTTGGGCGATGAGTTTGAAACAGCTGCGTATCGGTCGATGCTGGCGGGAAAAATTTTACCACGGGCGGCTACAATATTAATGGCAGCCGTGTGGCTTGCCAGTGGTTGGTAAGTCGTGAGGGTTCCTTATAAATGATAGGTTGGATTCCGTAATTCAAGGGCAAAACTCGAATGTCGCAATGGATGACTGCCACTTTCCTGGGCACCTCCTCCGGTGGTGGCCCAACAGAGTCTCGTAATTGCTCCTCTCTTGTACTCGATGTCGTTGGAGATGGTTCCTTATGGAGTATTCTCTTTCAATCCATACGGCGGTTATGGTCCAACTGATGAGACTTTCACGATTATACAGTGGTAGACTGCGCTGAAGGCACTCTACGACAGTTTTCTCTCCAACCAAAGGATGTAGGAAAGACCCTCAAAGCGTCTCACATAAACAAGGTATTCGTGACCCATATGCACCGTGAGTCTGCACCCCAAGTGTACAGCACGACAGTTCACCCAGATGTGGCATCCCAGCGGATCATGTCATGGGTCTTCCCACCTTTCTACGCACCGTCCTAGGCTTCCCGCATCCGGAAGATATCTCCTCGCGTGGTACTCCCGTAAGTATTCGTTCGAGTACTGCACCCAGCAAACTAACGGAATCGACGAACTCGCTTTGTCATCTAGCCGAGGATTAACCTGTACGGGCCCGCAGGTCTTCGCGCCTTCCTCCGCACCACCCTCTCCTTGACGCGCACCAAGACGGCAGAACGCTATGCGGTCCACGAGCTCATTACGCCAACGGACCCTCGCACGCCCTGCACTGACGACGCTCTGCACGGCAATGAGGAGCCGGGGCGGGACGTGCTCTGCGATGGGGATGGTTACTGGCGGGACTTTGCAGAGGGCCGCAGCTTCAGGGGCACCGTGAACGTCTGTGCTGGGCCACTCGTCCATCGAGGTTCGTGTGTGTCTCCCGCCCCTCCCCCCCGGTCGCCCCGTTCCTGGGTAGTATCCCCTGTTTCCTGTTCCCCATTTGACAGCTCTACACGTAGACCCCTGCATCGGCTTCATCTTCCACGAGCCTGCATCGCTCCCTGCTCCCCGAAAGCTGGCCATCCTCGGCGACACGTCATCGTCCGCGCAGCTTACTTCCCTCGTCTCCTCGACGCCGGGCCGCCTGTCACTCTTGGTTCACGAAGCTACAGACACGCATATACCCGAGCACGTTGACCCGCTCCTCGCCGCCCGTCGCCCTCCCGCACTGGTCGCGTCCAAAACGCGAGAACGCGGACATTCGACCCCTGTCGAGGCAGGCACGTGCGCAGGCAAATGGGGCGCCAGGCAACTCGTCCTGAACCACATTGGCTCGAGGTATGTTTCCATCCATCCCAATTTACCCTCTCATCAAATGTCACACCCATCAATGATCTTTGACATGTCTTTTGTGGCCCCCGACGTCTCGTTGCGCTGTGCTACGCTGCAGATTCCCCGCACCAACCCCGGGTTCGCGCTCTGGCAAAAGAGTAGCCACGATTCGTGAGATCGAGCGACAAGCCAGCGAGGCGTGGCGCGCAGCGGCCTGCGAGGTTCCAACAGGTGAGGCCGAAGGAGCAGCGTTTGTGGCAGAGGCGGCGGAGGCAGGGGTAGAGGAACGTAATGCCGTGGCGGCATATGACTTTTTGTCGGTGCAAATTTCGCTCCAGTCTGATGGTCGAGGTGGCGACGGGAACCAAGTCGCAAGCAGACGACCACCGGCGGCGCGTAATAATAACCACGCGAAGCGAAGGAGGAAGGCTCAAGGCCCACATACTGACGGTGCGGTCCGGGAAAGTATTCGCTGATATATAAAGGCCGCTGCCTCGAAAAGGTCGTTGTTTTGTTTTACATGGGACTCGACTATCATACGCTTGATTGCTCCTCTCAGGAGTTCTTGGAGACGCATTCACTTAGCCTCATTTTCTAATGAAACCACTTGCATAATCTCAATCCCTATCGCAGACGATTGTTGGTTTAGTGACCCCATGGCCACCTCACCTAGTCTTCGATTTTCTGGTGTCTTGGTGTACCAGCGTGCGTCACCTGGACTGCTGATGTGAGAGCTCCAGATGATAGCATAGGTATGATATAGCGGATGGGTGTTCTGCCTCTTGTCCCGCGACTGCGATCACCTTTTCGACACACTGTGTCAGTTGGTGGTAGGGAGGTCTTTGCGAAAGCCATTCAGTGGTATCGCTTCTAGATGAAATTGGAAACGCCCCACACTCCTTGCAAGGATAGTACTGCATCTCACCGAAGGGGTATACCTCCCTCCCACCTAAAGGCACGGAGCTGAATGAGAAAGTAACTAACATCTAGTAATATCTCATTAATCGTGATTTAGAAACAACAGTGTGAGCGTGGAACAAATCGAGATGACACGAGTAAACACAGGGGAGACGAAGGAATACAAAAGGGGTCCCCTGCAGAGTTGGGTACGCAACTAAGAACAAAAGCGACCGCGACACACACAATGAAACGCGACATAGTCAGCCTCCTGACCACCTCGTCCATAAATCTCACCAGTTTTTGTCGATTCATACTCAATTAATCATAAATCAGATTTGCAATCCACGGCACGCGGCACGCGTCCATCGGACCCTCGGTTGCATCCACGGTTTCGGGGAGGGTTCATTTCTTGCAGAACGAGGTTACAATGACGACGAAGCCCAGACGATCCCTTGTGTTTACTGGGAAGTATGACCCCAATAAATCAAGTGCCAGCCACCTGTTTTGTGGGCGAACTACGCTTCGTCACGCCAGACTTTCTCCGCTGCAAGGTGAACACGCCACGCAGTCCTTCCTGCACGCGTGCCATGCCATCGAGTGTCATCTGGACGAAGCGAGTAAGCTCTTCTTCCTCTTCGTCTTCATCCGCCGGGTCACGGGGGAGGGCCCTTTCGGCACCGTCTGCCACAGTTACAGAAGACGAGGGCTCGCCGTCGTCGACAGGACCCATGGACGTGACAGCTGCGCTATTCAGTAGGTTCTCGACCGCGGCGTCATCCCTATCATCTGGTGCATCCAATTCGTCGACTTCCTCTTGATCGCTTGATTCAGAGTCAGAATCGCGTTGGGAACCGACGGAAGAGAGCGGGCTACTGGAGCTTCTCTCTGGTGCAACTAGGTCTGAGTCACATGAGCATGCGCACTCCACGCTCACGGAAGAGAAAAGCTACGCACTGAATCGCGGGCGATTGAGGAGCCTCGTCCCAGTCCCCTTCGTCGAAGATTTTTGTTGCAGTCTTCGAGACGCAGATTTCGATTTGGGGACTTTAGGGGATGCTTTGCTGTTTCCTACGGTTTCAGCCTCCGTTGAACCCTTGGGGACACGAGGCGACTTCCCAGTGTTGCTGTGCGAGCACCATCGCTTCTTGAAGCGGCACTTGCCACAGCGTTGGCTAGGCAAACCAGAACACGGCGTCTTGTCCCTGGCACAGTTGGTGCATGGCGTGGGCATTTTCAGTTGCACTCCGTTGATGTACATGAGCCAGCCTACTTGCGTCGCGCCGGCCTTGGCATAAGGGCCGGATCGGACGAGAGGAGAACGCTCTGACGGGGATGGGGGCTGATCGCGAAGAGCATACTTTGGCTTTTTCGTGGGTGGGGCAGACGCGGATTCCGCTGCCGCCCCATTGGGCTCGGCGCGGGGGTGTTTCCGGGTAGGTGGGGGGGCAGACGCCGTTTGCGCGTCTTTTTCGTTGGCCATTGTATCCTCCTTCGTCCTGCGAGGCTTTCCGGATACCTCGAGCCACTTGGCGACGGCATCAGCGGGACCCATCCTGGCAATGTGGGAATGATGTTGCTGGATGTTGGATATCGCCTTGATGTTCGCCCAGGTGAACTCACGACCGTTGAAGACGAGAAAGAACTTGCGCTGCGCGTGGTCCGAGTCGAGGAAGGGGTGCGTGCGCACTAGGGAGCGGTCGCCAAGGACGGTAGCGGAATTGCCCACCCACGGGGACCAGTCCTTTCCGTCGCGGGTATAGCATGCGTAGACACGGGCCTTGCGGTGGCCCAGTGGGAGCTGGATCCAGATGTCACCAGGGCGGGCAACGTCGGGATCGGGCTGTTCCGGTGATTGAAACTCGAGCCAACCGACGGTGTATCGTGGGCCGCGAGCTCGGGGAGGAGATACGGGAACTTTGAAAGGGAAGGTGGACGGAATGGAAGGTATCGAGCTGACGCGGGTGACTGCGGGATAGACCTGAGCGCGTTCAGGCTCAGTGATGTAGTGCATTTCGGGAAGGTGGCGGTGGGAGGCCATAACGACAAAGGTGGTGCAGGTACAGATTTGTTACTATGTTTTTTTTTTTTTCGGCTTTGTTTTAGTGTTTGCTGCACGTCGGGGAACGAGCGAGGCGAGGGGGGCGAGAGAAGAAAGACTTTGAACTCAATGTCACACGCTTGTCACACACTTGCCACAAATCACAAGTCGCGGTCGCGGTTGGATTGCACACACCCGACACCCGATAATTTCTACCGTTTCAATTGTTTGCATTCATCAAGCCATTATGATAGGCCGAAAAGCCTCGGGCTGCAGCCTGAGTACAGTGCGCCTCCGACAGTCACTGGCGCAATCTACTGCATTCCAAAATGGGAATGGAAACTCGCTGGCATAGAATTAGGAGAAAAAAAGCTCTTGGACGTGCAGTGCTTCGATTAGTGTCAAGACTGACGGCTTTTACTTTCAACGCCCTCTCCCTTGTAGGCACAAAGTGGAATCACCTGATGCAGTTGGCCGCTGCCAATGTGGCGCCTCCGGGCCATCATCATGCCCCATTGCGTCTCCGAACTTTGTTTTTCTCATACATCGAATAGAGGTCATATCTTTCGACCTGTCATCTACTTCACGCATTCCTGTCCTTTCGGGTGTGTCTGTGTGATGGCGTGTGGCGCTGCATATCTTCGTCAGACAGGGCCACACAGCACATAAATAGAAACAAAAACCCGGTAAGACTACCTTGGGGCACCGTGATTACACTGTACAGTTATTGAATATTGAACGTCTTACGGTTACTGTACCCCGGGCAAAACACATCCTGCGAACCAAGTCACCAAACTTCTGCGAAACCAAAGAGGGCGAAAAATCTAGCCCCGGTTCCAACACCCGTCTACTTGTCCCCCACCGCCATTCCCCTCTTCTGAACCGTACGCCTACGCTTCTGTATCGCAAACACGCCGCGAAGGCCATCCTGCACTTGCGCCATACCACTCAGCGTTATCTCCATGAAGCGTACGATCTCCTCATCCACAGACATACGTTCTGCCGGTGCGGGTCCTTCATCGGCCACTTGCGGTGGAGAGATACGCGTCGGTTCACGGGGGGCGGCGGGCGGAGTGGCAGCTGCACTCCGCGTACAGCCCGCTCGCAGATCGGCATGCGGGGCCACACTTGAACTTGTGGCTGGCATTGTGCTAAGCGATCCTCCTCCCACTGCAGCACCGTCTGCGGCACATGTGCACACTTCCTGGCTGCAATCTAGAGCAGGGTCACCAGCGGGATCTGAAAACGGGCTGTCGACAATGTTCCCAGAGTTGGGAGCATTCTGAGACTCTGTAAAGTCATTAATTACAGTGTGCGATACAGAGTTCCATTGTTCTCTAGGACCGAGATGACAGAGCCCACTTGAAGGGCCTGTTGCATGGTTATTCGATAGAGAATTTGATCCTTCGTGATCTTCCACACTTTGTGAGAGGGATTCATTGCTTGGACCGCGACAATTTAGGGATTTGATGGCCATCGTTGCGGCACCTGTAGAAATATTGACATCTGTAGCCTTGGCCATAGGTGCAAAGGAGGTGTCTGTGTGAGCATTGTCAGACAGACAATACGCTGTGCTGTCGTTGCGTAGGGTAGATGAGTGGTCAGGTATAGCACCTTGGGAAATGAAAGCAACGGTAGGCTCCTGAGAGTCAATAGTCCCAGGTGCCACAGAATCTCCCTGTGCAATTTCGAAGACAGTCCCGACGCCACCATTTTCCTCCTCTCTGCCATCAGGATACATAAGTTCCTCCACGGCGTTGTCGTCTTCATCTTGAGATTCGGCTAGAGAGTCATTCTGTGCTGTACTTGATCTTCGTCGGAGAGCGGCTTGAATACCCGACAACTCAGTTTTTTCCGTCCGGCCACAAACAGAGGGAGACATACCGCTACAGGTGGCCGACTTTCCACGGACCCTACTGGCCTTTAATTTCATTGAAACCTTGTCGGCGAGTGTCTGTCTATCTTCCGGGGGTCCGCTCGGTGCTTCATCCTCAATTTCCCTAACATACAATGACACAGGGCCCTCCTCGGCAGTAAAAACCGAAAGCGACGACATAAAACTTGCGCCAGGGGGATCCGATTTGGAGATTAATGGCCGAGGCTGTGTGTTGTGTGAACAGGGTTTTCGAATCGCACGGCAACGCCCACACCGCTCGCCCTCCAGACCGGAACAAATGGCACCTGCCCGTTTGCACTTGTCGCAAGGAAAGGGCATGAGGAGCTCTGTCTCCTATATATATATACATTTGTATAAATGTTAGAACCACTCTGAGGCGCAAAATAACAGAGCAAGAACGTGCCCCGACATAGAGTGACCACCCACGTTGCGTGGCACCAGCCTTGGCGTATTTCCCGCGTATACTGGGGGGTGCATCGATTGCCCCCTCAGGTACTCTACGTCCTTCAGTAATGGGAGGAGCTGATACGGAGGTCGACCCCGCAGGATTAGTCGGGTCCACGGTTGACGAGGTTGATGTAGAGGTTGAACTTATAACTGGGGCCGGTGACCCAGCTGAGGCTGCCTGATTGTATCCAGTGGTAGCTGGTAAGGTTTTGAAGCGTATAACCTGCTTGCGAGTGCGTTCGCCATATCGAGGGGGAGAAAGTGTCGGTGTGAAGCTGACATGAGGATACACGGAGGGTAGTGGTCTGCTCTCGGCCGGGGGAGGTTGTAGTTGTGGAACTGGTGATGGGGGAGTGGGTGGGGGGTCATCCGAAGGCTGGCTCTCGTTGGCAGGTGAGAGTGGGGAAGCAAAAGTGGCAGGACGAAGGACAAAAGTCGAAGGAGGCGTAGCCGGGGAACCCATGGGTTTGTCGGATGCATCGGATGGAGGGGTTGACGGTCGAGGAAATGAAGGTTGCATGACTGTCCAGTGTGAGACGTGAGGCCAAGAAACAAGCGAATAGGGGTAGGAAATAGCTCGAGTCTCGTTCCGCGAGTGTTCGGCGACGCCCTGCGCTACTGCAGGGCTTGGTGTTTCGTTTTCCGGTTTCCGACGCTTCACACTAGGCAGCTCAGGCGTAGGCTCATTGGATACGCGCTTTTTGTCCTTCTTTTTCTGAACGCCAGACGTGGTGAATGTCTTCCGCTCCGCCCATGCTGCAATCGCTTCTGCCGGAGCGAGAAACGGAATGCCGTCTATGCTGTGCTTGGCAATGAGTCGCTTCATCCAATCGCCAGGCAACCTCCCAAGGCGCCACTGGCCGGCAATTACAGAAAGGCGCGTTCCAGTGACCCAAGTGAACTCACTACCTGTGAAGGCAAGGAAAAATTGTGCCTCACGTTTTGTGGTGCCATCCCACAAGGCAGGTGAGACGAGGGGGTGGATACCAACGGGAGGGTCATTGGCATGAACACGTTCGTCGCCTTCCCACTCGGTCCATTGACGCCCTTCCGCGCTATAGCATACAGAGAGACGACAGAGAGACGCGTGTGGGGTATCGGCCTTTGGGTCAAAGTCGAGAGGGATCTGGATCCAAACATCCCCCGGACGCGCAACTTCAGGGTCAGGAGGTTCGGGGGAGTGGAATTCGAGCCATCCGAGTTCAAGCTTCTTCGGATTCTTAGGAGAGATCCTTGCACGGTACGGACATCGGTCGGGGAGTGATGAGAACACAGTAGTGCGCTTTACGGCTGAATAACGATTGAGGCGATCCCGTTCGGTCATGTAATGGAAATAGGGAAGGTCCGGAGGGGGATCACCGACAGGAGGGTCCATTTTTGTGCCGCTTCAGCTAGTGAATGGGAGGGTGAGTTAGACCGAGTGATTGAATCGAGGTCAAGTAGAGCGCACTATCAGCGGGTGAAAATAACCTGTATGTAATACTTGGACGGTCCTATATATTGAATATTCTTGTGAAGGTACGTGCTGATAATAAGAGGAAGACAAGGACGCGTCTGGGGACTGGAGAGGTGACCGAGGCGCCAGTCGCAGAGGCCGCGTCCGTCGGCTGGGAATCGCGTGCTATCTTTCTCACGCTCTTCAGAGGTGTCCTCAAAGGGTGTCTCTGGTCAATGTTACCCCCTTGGTAGGTGACCCCCGAGCTCACTTTGGGGAATCAGAACAACACCAATATCATTCGTGTTGTGTGTATGTCTCATGAAGGACTCCTTACGTTCGTCCTGAAGGGACGGATCCAGAGAAGGGATGTAACGACATGGTCACTGTAACACTCTGACAGACATCGACGACTCTGAATGGCCACTCGCCCAATGCCCCCAAGCACCTTGTTCGAAAACGAGTCATTCCAGAACCTTTACGTCTTTATGTGATGCGGCGTGCGGTTGTGCCACCTCCGGCAGGCGAGAGAGGGAAAGGAATAAAGGTACTAGAGCAATTAGGCAGACCTGCAAGCACCGTCTTGGCTCCTTTTGGTAAACCGACGCCGTTCCGTCCGAAATGCAGAGCTACCGGAATGTGTAGCAGGATCCGGCACTTTCACGGTCACGGACGAAAGCCGTCGGATCGGGTAAGATACGGTCACGGTCGAGAAAGAGAGAAATAACGTAACGTGTGTGTTGTCCTCGAAACGTTTTCGATACTTTGTACTCTTCACTCTCCTCTACTCTACAACGAAAAGACCCGACATCTATATTATGATATGCCTGCGACGGCTGTGACAGGTACGGGGCTCTTCCTTACATTCAATTACGCGTTTATTTCTCACCACGTGTACTCTCACCCCTTCCCCGCTTTTCTCTTTTCCACCAACAGCGCCATCAGAAAGTTGGGACGACGATTTTGTCTTCCAGCGAGCCAAGGATCTCCACAACATTCGAAACTCTGAATCTGACGATCCACCCTGGTCAATCTCAACTTCCAACGACTGGCTCGCCGATCCCCTTCTCACCCATCATTCCATGTCCTCCCTTCCTCGTCTCGATGCCCATCCCTCCATCGTGCGATTACAAGAGTGGGCTGAACCCGGTCCTTCCACCCCTCCGAAGCATGCCGTTCCTCATACCGAGAACTGGGATGACGACTTTGAGGACAAGTCAAACTCGCCTGCTCGCCAACTGCCTTTTCGACCGCATCACAGATCGCCCAGGCTCCCAGAAATACCCGAGCCGGAGAACTGGGATGACGACCTGGATGGGAACAAGTTCGTGTCCCCGAAAAAGGACCACGTCTGGGATTCGTCCGACGACGAGGATGGCGTCGACTTTGCCGACCAAGAGGAGGACAAGACTGTCACCGCGCGTCCTCGTAGGAGCCCTCTCGGCAAGTTCTCTCCTCCCCCTCCCATGCCACCCCTTCCACGCCCTCTGGAATCAGTCGGAGAGACCTTCCCGGGCTCCCCCACCATGTCCGTTTTTTCCATTCCTTCCGGACGCGAATCTGCCACATATTCCTCCTTGGCTCATCTCCCTTTACGTGCCGGGAGTGCTTCTGCCCTCGCCATGCTACCCCCAAGTCCACCAGCACAACGAGAACGCAGACGCTTACGAAAAAAGTCGCGTCCGCCTGACAACAATGTTTTCGAGCTCCTCGACAGGCAACATGACATCGCACCCTTGCCCTCCCCACCTCAACCATCGTCCCCAAGCCCGGGGCCCGTAGATCTTCCACCTTCCGAAACCTCCAACTCTTCCAGATCCTCCATCCTATCACGTATCGGGTCTGTTAAGAGATGGGGAGTCCGTAAGAGATTTACGAGCCCTGGCCCCAGTGATACTGCGGAGGATGTAAAGGCAGAGCGGGATGCCACGCCACGTGCCGCTGGGTTTCAGCCCCAATCACCATCTCGGACTCCGAGTTGGTTTTTTCGATCTTCGGAAACGCCTGACTCAACACCAGGTTCCCCATTAGCGTCTGCTAATCTCGAGCTCAAGCACGAACGCAGCTTCAGGCATCTCAAGGCTTTTACCGTTGTCGATTCCCCAACCAAGAGGGGAAGACTTCGTGGTGCTATTTTGGGTGAACGTTCGCACGACTCTGGATCGCCTGCGACCCCAGGTGTCTCACCACCGTCGTCCCCGCGCCATCCACGCCGCCCAAAGTCGATGCAAGTCCCCACGGCCTCACACCCTCGTACCCCGCGCCACGCCTCTTACGGCGCTCGATCAATCTCTCGTTCTACATCCCACTCTAGTATAGACGACGCCAATCCCGAAAGTCAAGGCAAGGAAAGGGAGAAAGAGGGTCACCGCGGTTTCATGAGTGGCGTGCGCCGTATATCCCTCGTAACGGGCAAAAAACACAGGCGTAACAAGAGTACTGCGACCGTTCCAGATGGCGATGAGCCCCAGTTGCCTCCAATCCCGCAAATCCCGCTACCAACGATGGACATGAATCCCAGCATCTCGTCCCAGTTACTCCCTCCAATTGAACTCCAACCCCCATCACCTCCGCGAGACCAAGAACTTGATGAGCCGCGGAAATCAATCGCGTCGGAACGTTCTGTCGGTTCTATATCGGGGTCCCTCGCCGCGGGGGTCGAACCGTTACTTCTCCAGCCTTCAACGTCATCACCGCCAACCATCACTCCAAGACCATCGCTCTCCAAGAGTCCCACTTCTTCCCAGTCGGCTTCTCTCGGGCGTGCCACGCAACCCCCTCCCGCCAGTACGGTAACGGGCATTGTACCCAGGAGGAATTCGCTGGGCGATTTGAAGATTCCTGCGAGGATCAGCAAAGCGCAGGTTGGTTTGAAGAGAGACTTGGGTATGGTGCGCGAGTTTGCGGCTGAGATTGAGAGTAAGTGCAGGAATCGTTCTGCTCTGACGGTTGCGGGGGCTGAACTGGCTCTCAGGTCTCAAAGAGCTTCAAACCGTCTACCAGTCTCTCTCGGTGGAAGCACAAACTACCCTTCTCGAGCGTGGACGGAACAACCCACCCCGCGCCACATCTCCGACGTTCTTTAACCTTCCACGTCCCCGTTCCCGCGCGCGGTCACATACCAGTCCGAATCCCTCCCTCGAGCGCGCGGACCTCCATAAGCAATTTGCGGCGTCCTTCTTCCACCTGGACCACAAATACAAGATCTCTTGGGAGTGCGCTGACCTCCTCATCGAGCTCGGCGGCGGTCCACCAGCCCCGGCACCCGCGACATATCCAAACACGTCTTCGTTAGCTTCCCCACAGCCATCTATACACCCGGGTGATTCAATTAGCAGCCGAAAAAGTCGCGAGCGCGCCATAACTTTGGCGGGAGATGAGTCCGCACCACCCTTCTCTGTCGCGTTTTCTGGTCCCTCTGTATCTTCCCCACCGTCCGAGTGGCGCGCATCTACAGGCCGTAATGATCTAAGTCAGCGCCAATTATGGCTCCTCCGCGATATGCTCAACAAGTCCGACTCGTCACCGACTTTGCTCGCGAACTTGCAGATTCCCGAGGAAGGAACGATCAACAGAAGCTGGCGCTGGGGCGAGGCGACGAGCAGCACTATCACGCTACCATCTGAAGGGTCCACTCGCAACTCATCGCCCGCAAAGAAACGACGGTACAGCCGGATAGGAATGAGCGGTTTGCGTGACATGCTCCGGTCGCTTACGCGTGGCCATGAGCCCACTCAGCCTCCCTTACCCTCCCGCCCCCCCTCCTCTGCCTCAACGAGTGCATCTTCTACGTATGATGACAATTCCATCCATGCGAACAGTCAACATCGCCCCACGGAAAACGTCACCGCCCCAGACTCCATCCGCGCGAGTTCGCCGTTTAGCACTGCCCCTGCGCTCACGCTCAAGTCGCCTCGCCGACCCTCAATAGCATCTATCTTTCGCTTCGCTCAGAAGGCAAAGTCACCGCCTGCTAGAAGTGAGTCAAGGTCCCGTGATGCTTCGCATCCAATCCTCCACTCATATAGTAGTGGGTCGGACCTCGGCAATCGTAATGGTGCCGTGGATGATGACGAGGACTGGGACCACATTGATTCGGCTGAGGACTTAGAGGCGGCGGCACAGGCTCTAGGGTTGAAAGAGGTTAATGGCGCGGCAACCGTGCGTGGACGCAGGACCAAGCAACACCGGTACCAACCGGAGAAGAAGGGTACTTCTGCAAATGCATCGCAGTCATCGCTATCACTATGGGCCGAATCACCATCCCCGGGTTCGCGTTCGCAAGTATCCCTTGCTGCAACTGCCATCCCCGTCCCTACGCCACCTCTGCCGCCCCTACCGTTGCCTGCCAGTACCGTGACGCCATCGACGTACATGCGACCAACTCGCCTGTCGAACGTCGAAGAGATGGCCGAGGCCCAGCTAGACAATGACCATGACCAGGGCCCGCATCTCGAGGCACAGGTACAGGCAAGCAAAGTCGAGCGCAAGAGCAAGAGCCCACGGCGCACGTCTTCACGGCGCGGAGGAATGACCGGTTCCGTACGCTCGGCGCTACCCCCAACCCCGCTGCTACAGGACGGTGACAGGCGGAGTCTTGCGCTGTCATTGACCCCGGAGACAATCCGACCTCTGCTTGAGAACGCGCGGGAGGTGCACGTCAGGTGTACTGCGTGCATCGATGAGCTTCGCGCGTTACTCGCAGCCCGGCCGTCGTGACTTGATTTGATCTTTTTTCATTCATTCATTCCTTTTTCGGCTAATGCTCTGCACGCGTTGTTTTATCGTTATCTTCACTTGTACGCTCTCGCACAGCCGCATCGCTACAACACAAGCTGGACTTTTTCTTGCATATTGTGCACTTACACGAGTACTGTCTGTCTCCCTCAATCCTAATACTCATGATGTATCTCACATCTCTACCAAATTGAAATTATATCTCATCCATCTCTTGCCCTTCAGTGGAGCACGTCCACCACATGTTAGTCTATGTCTGATGAACTCTAACAGAGATGGGTAAAGGATGTCAAATGTCATATACGCTATGGGCGTTGATCCTCCCGAGCTCTAGCACGCGGTCGACGTCCCATCCTTCACCCGCAGCTGCCGCCACAACTTCTGCCGTCCAGGGTATCATAGCGGTATGGCACAACGGCAACCGTCCCTTGACCGCCGGCAACGAGCCATAAATATTTGCCGGGACCATAAACGGTGCATCCGTTTCGAGGATGATGCGAGGCGAGGGCGACTGGGCGAACATCCGGCGGACGATGTTGGTCGTATTTTCATTGGACGAGAATGTAATCACGCCTGAGGACGCAGAAAAAAGGACGTGTCAGTTCCCTTTGATGGGAATATCCATGGATAAGAGGGAAGGGGGGGGGGGGGGGGGCGGGCCAGTTATG